>TARA_R110001592_G_scaffold363036_1_pt1 | contig 109644 bp, 104 predicted proteins | sample TARA_R110001592 | Tara Oceans TARA_R110001592 (sample SAMEA4398387) | marine metagenome | biome: Polar Biome; feature: [SRF] surface water layer (ENVO:00010504); material: water (ENVO:00002006), including particulate matter (ENVO:01000060) such as... | depth 5 m
ACGGCTATCGAGCCGGTAACTGTCAGATCAGGTCGCGACTATTACATTTAACACAGCTTTCGACCGACTGATTGAGCGCTGGTTAAAGTCATCCAAATAGTATCGGATACGCAGCTCATCGACCTGCTCCGCTACTTCTGACCTCCGGACTGCGCGGCTTGTAACCTACACATGGCGTAGGCCTTGGCTGTCTTGCTATACGGAGCGTCCTGCCAAAACCTCTGCTGTTGACCTACCATCGCCATTTTCGCCAGATCTCCTGATCGAACCAAAAGCTCTATCGCTTCGCGACAGGGATCGCGCCGACCTGACAAAGCGTAGTTGATGCTAGCAAAGGCAATGCAGGCGGCCATGACGGCCGCCGACAGTTTCATAATCATCAGTGCCCACTGCTCATGTCCAGGTAGCGCTGGCGCACATCCAAAGGCTTTTGCTGTTGTCGATGAAGGTGTTTGACGGCATTGAACATCCTTTGCCTGTCGATATCATTCAGTGATCGGTAGAGAGCGACCAGCATGACGATATCTTGTGTTTTGGATTCTCTCATGATGTCGCCTCCTGGGCCTCGGCGGCCTTATGGTAGGCTGGGGGCAGCAGCCAATCAGCGGAACCACCTTTGGTTTCATGACCCGCTGCATGCTGATCAGCGATACAGCCGATCTTTTCCAGCAATACCTCAACCGCCAAAAGCAAGGCGGACGCCGACTCAGCCTCAAACGGGATATCCTGCATCAAGTCGACACAGAGGCTTCTGGCGCAGTCGGCGCTGCTAGATATGGTGCTCATTGCCCATTGATACTGGGCTTCGCTTGCTGGAGCTTTCGTGTCGCCTGCCTGGGGCAGGTGGGTTACTTTTTGCTGCGATTTTTGCTGTGCCATTGTAGTTCTCCAAGTAAGTTATTGGCCCAAACGGCCTTTCCTGCCGTGGTGTACATTTTGGTGTACATCGGCGGCAAAACTGAGCGAGTGAATAACTCGCTAATAGCTATATATGGAGCGTTATGGAGAGGCGTACTATATGAGACTTAAAATCTCCCGGCTTAACGGCTGTACCGGTTCGATTCCGGTCCCGGGCACCATTAAAAGCAGCATTATTTGTAAAATCCGCCGGTTTATTAAGTTCTTGAAACCAAAAGCCCTTCTCGAGATCATTTCCATCTTGTTGTGGAACTTCAGCTTGGCTGATAATGCCTATACGTTTTCTTGATTTGTCTGCCGCCTCCGCCGCAACTAAACTCAATCTACAGTCCACCACAAACAGAAGAGCTGCCCGATGCGTTACCTCATAGCCCTCGCCGCCCTGCTGGCCTTTGACCCGACACACGCAGGAATCATCGATTTCCAAGACGTATCGACCATGGAGGATCTTACCGAACTTGAAAGCGGTGACTTTCGTTTCATCGCCGACTGCTGCTTCGACGTTAGTTATTACGTCACGCCCAGCGACACCACTCTGGCCCTGGTCAACGGCATGAAAGCCATCACCATGGAAAGTATTTCCGGTGCCGCGTTCTCTCTCAGCAGCTTCGACTCGGCCGGCTACTACACAGTGGGGGGCATAGACCTGACCGGCTACCTTGCAGGGGGCGGAACCGTACAGACCAACCTGGAATATGGCGGGAGCTGGTCAACCCTCGAGCTGGACGACACCTGGCAAAACCTGCTGCGGGTCGAATTCCTGGTGCCGGGAACCCCGACTCAAATCGACAACATCATCGCGTCCACGGTGGTCCCGACTCCAGCGACTGCGTGGCTGTTCGGCGCCGGGCTGCTAGGCCTGCTTGGCATGATCAGGGCGAAAAAATAGGCTCTATTTCTAAAACCATAAGCCCTTCTCGAAATCATTCCCATCTTGTTGTGGAAGCCTGCTACGTGCTTATTTGGGATATTCGAGAAATTACAGAGCAACTCATCATTGCGAGATTCTGGAAACCGGCAAGGACTCATACCGGTCCAAGAAAAGCCAGGGCCACTCAGAACAGTCTCAACCTCGCTTACCTTTCCCTGTTTCTTCCAATAAAGATGGCTCTATCCCAATTACATCAAGCCGATTACGAATCTCCGGTTTCATCGTGAGTACGAAAGATGCAGTCAGGTGGATGTTGTCACTATAAACAGTCACCCCTTCCCTGGTTCGCGCAGCGCAGCGCTGGCCCGGGCAAACAAGGTTATTCAGGTTCAATATATGAGCATTAGAAATGCCTCGCACTGCTTGCTCCAGATATCCAGCAACATCCTTACTCGCGGAACTGGCTAATTTTTCTTCGCACATGTATTCGCTGTCATGCAACCGCTTAGTAAAGCGATAAGGCTCCCTGATGCAGCTTGGGCCATCGAAGCTCAGCGCCGGAGTGCCGGGAAAGATCACCACGTTCCCAGAAGCGGCGGAGAGTTTGGCAATCACCGATTTTGTACCCTCAATCCACTGTGATTCTGAAAAGGTATAATATGCGGAACTCCCAACAAACACGATATCAGGCTTGAGGTCTGCTATGTATTCTATGCTTGCTGCGCGCCATTTTGTACATACATTGTACAAACCGCGTGCGGGCTGATAGAAGTAATCCACGTCCACAATCGCACAGGCTGACTTTGTCAAAACCACAAGGCGCCAATCTGAAGCTGAATAAATCTCATGCAACACAGGAGCCCAGCGTGCGCCTACGCTATCACCAATTAGCACAACCGTGTGCGTTGCGTCGGGATCACCTACGCTACAAGGCTTGACCTCGGCATCAAAATGCCAGCTATCGCATTCAGGTCCCGCGAGAAAAAGACCTGAACTATCAATACGAGCCTCACCAGCATAGTCATATAGAGGCGATCTGATACCTGTGAAAATGTCCGCGACTAGCTTATGTGAGGTGCCAACTAGCGACACCACTGCAAGTGCCGATATCAAGGCCACAGCCCGGGGCGATGCCTTGCTGAATCGACCCTTCCAGAATGGCCTTTCTATCAGTTGATAGCTCAGCATCGCAATGACTACAGAGATACATACTAATAACGTCATCCCAAAAAGACTGTCAGACAGGCCGTAGGCACTGCCAAGTAATAACACTGGCCAGTGCCACAGGTACACGGAATAAGAGCGATCGCCGAGCCACACGAAAGCTGTGCCCGCTAGAGATTTGTTCACCAAAGAAGGCTGCGCACCAGCTCCCGCGAGCAACAGCAGCGCCGTGCCGATTGAAGGTATGAGCGCGAAATAACCTGGATAGACAAGTTCCGCATGCAGGAAGAACGTGCTGCCCAATATCATCAGCAGGCCGAGCGCCCCGATGATTTGGTTAGCACTATCTGAGCGGAAAAAGGCCGAGCCAATATGGCGCTCAATTCGGGTATTGTGCAGGTAAAGGAAAACGCTTGCGCCTAGAGCAAACTGCCAGCCCCGGCTCGGCATCATATAGAAAGACAGTAGCGGGCTTTGTTTTGCCCAGTAGAGCGAGAGCCCCAGGCTGCCGATGAATACTATCGAGATCACAGCGAGAATGTATCTGGAGGTTCTTTTCCAGTTTGAGTTTGCGCCGGCCATCGCAAAGGAAAGAACAACCAGCCCGGGCCATAGCAGATAGAATTGCTCCTCTATTCCTAGTGACCAGGTGTGAAGGTAGAAGTCTTTGGCCTGCAACACTGCGAAGTAATTGAATTCCGCAAAGGTGAAGTAGAAATTACTAGTCCACGTTGCCGCATAGATGAGTGAGCCCGTTTGCATTAGTGCTTCGTAGGTTGATAAAAAAACCCGCGAAAGCACTTGCACAACTACCAGCATCACGAGCAGTGCTGGAAAGAGGCGCCGGAGCCGACGAGCTAGAAATCTGAAGTAGTGTATCGCCCCTGTTTCCTGGCGCTCTGTAATTAACAATCCGGTTATGAGGAAGCCGGAGATTACGAAAAATACATCTACGCCCACGAAGCCACCTGAGAAACCAGGAACATTGGCATGGGCCAGCAGGACAACCGCGACAGCAATTGCTCGCATACCCTGAATATCAGATCGGAATGAACTTTCTGTATGCTGACCCATCACCGGTCGCTAAGATAAGACATCAAACCTGTCAACATCAGTTACCCCAGAAAAAAGGGATAAGTGTAGCATATTGCTTTTCTATCCCCAGAGCGCCCTTCATGCCCTGCTGCGGAGAAGCGACGATGAAAAGAGGATATGCTGCTCTATCTGAATCCGGCGGCGGAACCGAAATAGAAAACCTGTATATCCTCCCAAAAATTCAAGGCAAAGGGTTTGGCAAGCAATACATTCGCCGACTCCTGGAGAATTCCCATTGGTTTCAGGGGTCGGGGAAGTAACGCGATATTCGATTTCAATAGAGAAATCATTGACGCCACGGTTATTCCGGATGCAAACCGCGGGGATATTGGCAGCACTGCTGAAAAGGCAGTACTGTATGCCAGTGACGGAGAAGATTTCGCAGATGCAGCCAGATCAGTGACATTACAGCTGCGCGAGCAAATCAATGTGTATCGTACCGAAAGTTCGGGGGTCAATTTACTTATTTGACTCTACCAAGGTATGAATTGGGTTAACTATCCCTGGAATACCCGGGGCATTAGTTTGAGAGCAGAGAAAATATAGGGTTTTGGTGGCGGGAAATCTGTACAGCAAGAAAGCGCAGCCGGGCGCCATCCACCGCCTCTTTGAGCGCTATTTCGCGTGCGAGCCGACCACTCTAATTTAACCGGGGATATACCATGACTGGATTCAATGATCTGAGTGCCTTATTCATAAACACTTCGCTAGAGAAGAAGCCGGAGAACAGTCATACGAGGCTGCTACTCAACGCCTCCGCATCGCTCATGAAGAAGAATGGCGTTGCTGTGGAGCATGTGCACCTGGCCGCACACAACGTTCCGCCAGGTGTGTATCCCGATATGACAGCGCACGGGTGGGATACGGATGAATGGCCTACGATATGGGAGAAGGTGAAAGCGGCTGAAATACTTATTATCGGTACTCCGCTGTGGTTGGGGGAAGAGAGCTCGGTCTGCCGGGTACTGATCGAACGGCTATACGCGATGTCGGGCGATCTCAATGACAAGGGGCAGTCGGTCTATTACGGTAAGGTCGGGGGCTGCGCGATCACTGGAAACGAAGACGGAATCAAGCACACAGCAATGACTATCGGGTTCACGCTGAACCACCTGGGTTATACCATACCGCCCCAGGCCGATTGCGGTTGGATCGGTGAGGCAGGGCCCGGGCCATCTTATGGTGATGCGATGGAAGGCGGCGTGCGTGTCGGCTTCGATAATGACTTTACCCAACGAAATACCACCATCATGACCTGGAATTGTATGCATCTCGCGCGGATGCTCAAGGAGGCAGGAGGCATCTCGAACGAAGGTAATAACCGCGAAGCGTGGAAAGCTGGCGAGAGGTTCGGCTTCGAGAACCCGGATGGCAAAATCGGATAATAAACTGTCACACCTTTTGAGCCGCCAGATCTCGGGGCCGGCATACGTAGGCATTTATATAGCCTCCTGAATAACTAACGATAAGGAGCAGAGAAAAAAATGAGCAGCGAAGAAGGTTCTATCACTACTGAGGTTCGTGGACATATTCTGATCATGGGTTTGAATAGGCCGGAGAAATACAACGGTTACACACCCACAATGGCCAAGCAATTGGCTGCAGCATTTACCCAGCTCGACGAGGATGAGAATCTTTGGGTGGGCGTTCTTTTTGGTCACGGTGATCATTTCACGGCCGGGCTGGATCTGCCGAAATGGACGGGCTCAATGGAGCAGGGCGTTAGTGGCGATGGCAGCCAGATCGATGTCGTCGGCCTGGGCCGCGCCTGCCGTAAGCCCATCGTAACTGCCGTTCATGGCATCACGTTCACTGTGGGTATCGAGCTCGCACTGGGCGGCGACATCGTCATTGCCGCCGATAACTGCCGCTTCTCCCAGTTGGAACCCAAGCGTGGGATCATGGCTACCGGCGGTGCCACCATCCGGTTTGTAGAGCGCGGCGGCTGGGGCAATGCAATGTACCACCTGCTCACCTCGGATGAATTCGACGCTGAAGAGGCCAAGCGCATAGGCCTGGTTCAGGAGATAGTCCCTGCTGGCCGCCAGCTCGATCGGGCGATCGAACTCGCTGGACTCATCGCTACCGGCGCTCCGTTGGCGGTCCAGGCGACCAAAGCATCTTCGCGTCGCTTTGTTGAAGAAGGCTTTGACGCGGCAGTAGCAGCCCTTGAGCCAACCCAAAAAGCGCTATTTTCAAGTGAGGATGTGAAAGAGGGTGTACAGTCATTTGTGGAGCGTCGAAACGCAAAGTTCAAGGGGCGCTGAGGGCAGGGGAATGGTTGACTATCATATAGCTCAAATTAATATTGCCCTGGCAAGGTCAGAGATGACCGACGAGATAATGTCTGGTTTTGTCGCTCGCCTGGATGAAATCAATGCATTGGCAGATATCTCTCCGGGTTTCATCTGGAGATTGCAATCAGACGAGGGTGATGCAACGGCAATCAGAGTATTTGATGATCCGCTTCTACTCATTAATATGAGCGTCTGGGCTGATATCGAATCCCTTAAGAATTATGTCTATAGGTCAGCCCATGTTGAGCTAATTCAGGATCGTGAAGCCTGGTTTAAAAAAATGGTTATTTCGCATCAAGCTTTATGGTGGGTGCCAAAAGACCATATTCCGACTGTAGAAGACGGCAAAGAAAAACTCGATCTATTGGAGAGAGAAGGGCCGTCAGCGTTGTCCTTTACTTTTTCAAGGCCCTATAGTCAGCCGCAATAGTCTGGGTAACCTGCGGATTGGCGAAAAGAAAAGCTGCAGGGATTGCGGCAGATAATACTGCAACAGGACTCAGCGATTGAGGAACAAATCCACATGTGAAGGTATCAGTATTACTAAATTATCAACATCCGAAATATCCTGTTCGAATTGTCAGGCTAGTTGCTGTCGTTTAGAGGTCATGATTATCACTGACACGGGTGTTCCGGATCAGTATATTTCGGTAGACAAATGGGGCGCCGAAACCATGCTGCGCCTGGATGATGGCTGGTGTTCAGCTTTAGATCGGCAGACTTTACGGTGTTCCATTTATGAAAATCGGCCTTTAATTTGCCGAGAATTCGAGATGGGGTCATATGAGTGTCGTAATGAAAGGGACGTACAGGTGGTAGCTTTAAAATAATGATATCGAAAAAGTACCACCATCGTCTCGTAATCTCATACAAGGGCACCCGCTACTTCGGCTGGCAAGATCTTGGTGCGAGTGAACAAAAGCCAACGGTCCAGGCAAGTATTCACCAGGTGCTAACGAAAATCTGCAAATATCAGAGCTGTTCAATTGCCGCTGCAAGTCGGACCGATGCCGGTGTCCATGCACAGGGCCAGGTCGTAAAAGTCTCTATCCCTGTAGCAGTTGAATCAGCAAAACTTCTGCTTGGCATGAATTCACTATTACCCGAGGATATTCGTGTCCTGCAATGCGAGCCCTGTGCCGCAGATTTCAATTCGAATAAAGACAGCAAAAGCAAAGAGTACCATTATTATTTTTGTACGGACCCCGTCTACAACACAGCCCTCAATGATATCGTTGCGCATGTCCCATCCAGTGGTAAAGCAACAGCTAACGCGCCACTTGATATAGACCTTATGAAACGCGCGTGTAAGCTGTTTATTGGCGAGCATGATTTTTATAGCTTTGCCAGGCGAGACGCCAATATCAGTTCAACCATTCGCACCGTTTTTAGCTGTGAAATCTTGCCAGTTCAAGCCGCAACCTTCGGCAATACAATTTACTATCTCAAGATCGTCGGCAACGGCTTTCTAAAACAGATGGTTCGGTATATTACCGGTGCCTTATTTGCCCTGGGGCGCAACCAGCTTAGTTTGAGTGATATCAGTGAAGCTCTGGCACAACACAAAAATGACAAGATTAGCGCCAAAGCCAGGTCGCGAGGGCTGCATTTGGTCCAGATTTGTTATTAGTGCTGTGTGCATCTTCTTGCGTCACCCCGTGATTAAAATCATTTCATGAAATCCAGAACCAGCCGACTCGACCGCTTTATTAGCCAGAACAGTGCTTTTTCGCTGTCAGATACACGGCTTCTAATTGCACAAAAACGGATTCTTTTGGATGGAGAAGTCGCCCATTCAGTTCAACAAAGAGTCACTGAATTCACGCATGTCGTTTTGGATGGTGCTTGCCTGCAAGATAATAATCCGGTTTATATCATGCTGAACAAACCCCGGGGAGTTGTCAGCGCGACCAAAGACGTCGAGCACACTACTGTGCTGGATCTTATTCAGCACCCTCAGAAGAGCGAGTTACACATTGTTGGGCGGCTGGACTTTAATACTACAGGCCTCGTGTTATTGACCAACGATGGGACATGGTCGCGCACAATCAGCTTGCCAGAGACAAAACTGGCTAAGATCTATGAAGTTACCTTGTCCAAGCCATTGAGTGCTGAGTACATTACCGCGTTTCAAGAGGGCATCTATTTTTCGTATGAAGATATTACAACCCAAGCTGCATCGTTAGAGATACTTTCCGATTTCAGCGCCAGACTGTCACTGATTGAAGGCAAATATCATCAAGTGAAACGCATGTTCGGTCATTTTCAAAATGAAGTGCTGGCGCTCCATAGAGTGGCTGTAGGGCATATTACTCTGGGGGAGCTTGAGGTGGGGCACAGCAGGTTACTGACGGTGGAAGAGGCCATGAAAAATCGCAAATAGATACTTGTGCAGGTAGCTGTCACGGGTGGCTTCCGGTGGCTTCACAGCGAATACGGCATGCATTGTGTCAGCTTACATCAAGCTTCGTATTTCACAGGGATATGGTTTATGATCATGACGGTGTAAAACGTGAAAGAATCACACTCCTCACCACAAGAGGGCATGTTGCTTCGACACTTCAAAAAATAGTATCTCTCGCCTGGAGAGAGTCAGGAGGAAAATCCAGTGTCAAACTTGAATGCTTTAGTTTATGTCTCTTCAGCAGTGGGCGTGTTATCAAATGAGAAACTTGAACACTTGTTGACCAGAGCAAGGCAGAGAAATTTTGAGCATAAAATTTCAGGCCTATTACTCTTTATAGGCGGGAATTTTATGCAGTATATCGAAGGTTCCGCTCATGAACTTGGCTTGATATATAAGATAATACAGGATGACCCCATGCATAAGGGTCTGATTGAGTTGATGCATCGTCCCATCCAGTCCAGAGATTTTTCTGATTGGTCAATGGCTTACTGTACTAAAGATCGCGCTTTAACCGTCGACAACAGTAACGGCCAGCATATTCTTGATGAGAAATTGGGTGGCTCATCATACAAGGAAACGCCGGCGCGTATTTTGCTTCATAATTTCTGGCATAAAACACGCTCCTGACAAGTCAGGCAACCCATTGCTGTAGACACTACTCCCGGCAGCTCAGGACAACCGCCGCAAGCCGGTATAGGCAAGACCCAACATCAGCACTACCATTATCGCTACACCGTACTGGCCCAAGGTGGGGACGCTTTTGGCAACCACCGCCTGGGGTGTGTTGGTGATATTGCAGGTCCGCTGCAAACCATACACCAGGTCGGCGTAGCGGCACTGGCCGTCACCGGAGCCTTCATCCGAGTAAGACGCTTTGTATCCGGGTATCGCGTTTTCACGAATGGAGCAATCCAACTCGCCATTATTGAAATCTTCTACGGTGAAGGTCACACCCTGGCTTGCTGAAATGGTCGCACTCTGCACCTGGGGTAAGCCCGTATTGCAAAGAAGCCTTACTTCGACATCCGCTTCGTTGCCATCGGTGAAAATTGTGCTGACATCGAATGTCACTCGCGCCGGTAAATCCGCGCCAACCTGTTGCAGTGTCAGTATGTCCAGGTCACTAATGAGTTGCCTCAAGCCGGGTTGCGGGTCTGGAATCATAAGGGGGAAAAAGCCATCGGCAATGTCTACCTGCAGGTGTGGCCCCATGTTCAGCTGCACAAACAGGCCGGCATGAGGCCTTGGGGCAGTTATTTCCATGAAACACAGTGAGGGGCTTTGACAATCCGGGCCATCCAGGCTCTTGATTCCAACGTAGTTCTCATCCAGCCCCAGCGCGTGGCCGATCTCGTGTATTGCAATGGTGAGCAGGTCAATTCGAAGGCCGACTTCTCCGGCTGCGCCGGTGAAGGCGCGGCCATTATTTAACGAGGGGTAGCCGGGAACATTGGTGACAATTGGAACCGGAAACTCACTGTTGTCCAGTGGGGTAGGGTCGGCATAAAAGCCGGGTGGAGGCGGGGTGCTTTTGAATAAAATCAAGGATCGTGTTATGCGTACCGGATTGCTGCCGCCCTGTGCCTGAAAAAATTCCTGTCCCCAGCTGCTCCCGATATCGCCCCAGCCGAATTCAATTGTCACTTCCCAGTTGTCCTCGCTGCTGGCGAAAACATCTTCCCACGCATCGGCGGCCACAGCGAATATCTCTTCCAGGTCGCCGCCACCATATATGTCGTTCGCCTCAGTCCCGCCGATAAAAACCGGGGTTATGGTGAGGCCCGCTTGCGCAGCAATCGAAGCAAAGAATATTCCCAGCAACAAGCTGGTTTTACATATCCATTGGCGAATCGTCAGAGCATTGAGCATACATTTTTTCATTATCTTATTGTCCGCATCCAGATATACCGGCTAGTCGGTAAAGCTGCGTGAGATGGCATTCATCGCACTGCCTTGCGTCCGTCCGCATTATGCGTGAACTATAAGAATGCAACCAGAGCCTACTCGCAGGAACAGAGAGAATTCACTGTTTATAAAGAGAGAATACTTCCGTTTCATATCGACAAGCATTCAGATGTGGCTTCTCGTTATGGTACATGTCCTGAACGTTTAACTATCACGTACCAGGCCCTGATTAAGAGATAGTGTCAAACGCGCATTTGTAAATTTTTATTAAGGCCAATAATCCCGTTTCCTGAAAATAGCGTATCCCCTACCATTAGATTTCTTCCGATCCATTCGGAAGGAGACACTGTTTTGATACTTTGTAAGGAGCCCGCTATGGTCAAGAAAACTGCACTGACGACGTTGCTTGTCACCACTCTATCCCCCATGGCCGCATTGGCCGAATCCCCTAACTGGACTTTCGTTGAGGCTTCCTACGTGTCAAGTGAAGGATCAGATGGCGCGAATCTGGAGCCAGAGGGTTTTGAGGTTGCCGGGTCTTATGGCCTGGGTCAATGGGGTTTTGTGGACCTTCGGTATCTTGAGGAAGATGACGACACCAATGCCCGTATTCTTGGTACCAAGGGCAAGCTGGAACTGACCCGGGAACGCTTGAGCATGGGTGTCGGCGCCGCCTGGCGAGTCGTAGATACCACCGATATTTATGGCCGTGTGGCCTATGAAGACTGGACGCTGGATGCAAAGTTCAAGTTCGACGGACGCAAGGTCAGCGACGACGACAATGAAAACGGTTATAGCGTGGGCGCAGGTGTGCGCTCCATGGTATGGCAGGCGTTGGAACTGCGCGCGGAAGTGAATTATGTTGATGTCGACAAGATTATGGATGGCGAAACAGGCTACCAACTCGGCGCATACTATACCTTTGCCGAGCACATTACCGTCGGTGCCAGCTACGAAGAGTTAGACGATTACGAGACTTACAGGGCAACTCTGCGCTATCAGTTCTAAATCGTCAATGATGACAGGAGCCGCGTAATGCAGCTCCTGTCACATGCCATCGCTAACACGCTATACGACTTGGGTCTTTTCAGGCCTTAGTGGCATCAGCATTGCTGTCACCAACAACCACAACCTTACCGTTGCGTTCTCCGGCGGCGGCGACTTCAACCGCTTTCTTTATGTCTTTCACCGTATACGTCGAATCGATTGCAGTAGAGAGCTTGCCCTGGGCCATCAGGCCGGTGAGTTCGCCGTAAAGTGCCTGTTGTTGCGCGGGTGTCGACGTGCGGAACCAGATAACCAGCCAGAAGCCGCGAACCGTAATGTCTTTAAAGACAATGTTCGAGGGATGCAGCATGCAGGGTTCGCCGCTCATCGCGCCGTAATTCACGATGGTGGCGCCTTCGCTCAGCGCTTCACCAATACGGTTGGTTGCGGCGCCGCCGACGGCGTCGATGCCCAGTTTTATCGAGGCGCCACCGGTAGCGGAACTCACTCTTTCAGCCAGGCTCTGGCCGTCGACGTCGCCGTCCACCAGCACAACATCAGCGCCCGCCGCAAGTAGCGGCGCCACCAGTGACTCGCGGCGCACCACGTTGACTGTTTTCAGTCCGCGCAGCTTTGCCAGGGCTATCAGATAAGAACCCACGCCGGAGTTGGCGGCATTCTGGATAACCCAATCGCCTTCCTGTAAATCGACAAACTCGCTCAGCAATAACGAGGCCGTGGGCGGGTTAACAGTGATCATCGACAGCTGTATAGGGTCAACGTCATTGGGCAGCGGCACCAGCGCGCTGGCGTCTGCAACCATGTGGGTTGCCCAGGTGCCAATCCCGAAAGGAAGTAACACGGTTTGGCCGATTTCGGGCCCGGTAACGCCGGGGCCGTGCTCAACAACCTTTGCAACACCTTCGCCACCACCGATAGCGGGCAGGGGCGGCAGAATGCCGTACTGTCCGGTCAGTGTCAGTACATCAGACGGATTGATCGGTGCAGCAAGTAGTTCAAGCAACACCTGGCCTTCCTGCAACTCTGGTTTGTCAAAAGGTACGGCTTCTATAACGTCCTGCGGGATCGGGCCACGTGTTCGATATTCGGCTTTCAGCATTTTGGATTCCTGATTGGTGGGGGATGGTGGTAGCTCGAGTTTAGCAGTTAACGGTGGCGCTATGAGCCTGCCTGCGTCGCCTGATGCTTCTCTTTGAGCTGTTGCTTGATCTGCGCTTTCATTTCAGACTTTTTCTGTTCGTACTGCGTGTACTGCTCCGCGGTAAACACGCCCTTCAGTTCAGCATCTTTGGCCTGTGCGTTGCTCCTCAAAGACATGAGTTTCTTGAAATCCGGGCCGGGCGATGCCGCCAGCGCTTGGGTCTCTTTGGCGTACTTCAAGTTGATTGCGGATACGCTGGCACTGGTTTCTGCATCCAGTGACAAATTGCTTTGCATCCATTCGTCTTGCATTTCAGCGCGCTGTTCCGGGGTTGAGTTTTTAATCTCATCTATTTGCGCCATAGCGACAGCGGGCAGAACAAGTGCCAGCGCAGCAGTGATTGCCAGTTTTACGATTCTGTTCATTTTTTCATCCTTGCAGTTGATTGCCAGGCCGAGACCTGCGATTTGGCAGTGCGAATCTACCAGCCGGGAATAAAGTGTAGTTAAGCCCAACGGGGTTGCCAGTTCAAGTGCCGGTAATATGCGGCGCAGCGGCCTATCTATCCTTCTACGGCCTGTTTATTATGTCGCTTTCCCGGCGCGTGAGGCCCGGTGAGAGTCAATTTGCAACCAAAATGAGGTGGCTTCTTGAAGCAGGCTTTAATGAATATGCTGGAAATGCAGCACAGCATGAATACGCGGGTACACGAGCACTGGGTAGATCAGGATTTTGCCTGGTACCGGGCTGCGTGGATAGAGTGCGGCGAGTTGATTGAGCACTATGGGTACAAGTGGTGGAAAAAACAGGTGCCGGATATTGAGCAGGTGCGTCTGGAGGTTATTGATATCTGGCATTTTGGCCTGTCTGCCCTGTTTCGTGACGGCAAGAACATCGAACAGATCGCGGATGAGATTATCGCCGACCTTGAGGGGCATGAACCCACCAGCGTGGAAGTACGCGAAGCCACTGAAGAGCTCGCGCTGCACTGCCTGCAAACTAAGGGCTTCTCTCCCTCCCGTTTTTGGGACCTGATGCTGGCATCCGGCCTGAATTTCGACAGTTTGTACACCGCCTACGTGGGCAAGAACGTACTGAATTTTTTCCGTCAGGATCATGGCTACAAGGATGGTAGCTACGTCAAGAACTGGGCCGGTAAGGAAGATAATGAACACTTGTCGGAGCTGGTGGCGACGATGGACCACGGCTCAGCCGATTTTGCCGGGCAGGTTTACACTGCGCTGACAGCCCGCTACCGCGAGCTGGTAGACGCAAAGTAAGCCATGGAGCAGGAAGAGGGCAGGCTGTCTACCACCGCGCTGGCTCGCAAGCTGAATATTCCCACCCAACAGCTGTTTGCCACGCTGCGGGACTACGGCTGGATAGAACGCGCAGGGGAGTCCTGGGTGCTCACAGCCAAAGGGGAATTTGAAGGCGGAGATTACCAGCAAAGCCGGCGCTTCGGCCGCTATATTGTCTGGCCCCCCGGTATTGATCACCACCCCTTACTGGGCGCCATAGAATCCAACCAGCGTATTACCGCGGCTTCCATGCGCCGTTATTATCCCCGGCTGCACGCCCGGCAGATCAATCGCGCGCTGGCAGAGCTGGGCCTTCAGTGTCACAGCATTATCGGCTGGGAGCTCACCGACCGGGGCAAGGCACTGGGCGGGCTGCAGGAAGAGAGCCAGAACAGTGGGGCGTTTTACGTGACCTGGCCGCATGAAATGATTGATAACCCGGTCATACATCGAGAGCTGACGCGCCAATCAGACCAGGGCCAGCCCGCCGCAAATGCCGACGATGCGGAGCCGGACCTGTTCGCAGGCACCGCGGTGAGCTGTGTCGGCATTGACGGTCACAGCCTGGGGTCAGCGCTGGAAACCGGCGTATGTGACTGGTTATACCTGGCGCAGCTTGCACACGCCTATCACCGGGCGCTACCGATCGAGGAATCGGTATACGCCGATTTTTATGTGCCGGAGGGCAATGTATATATCGATTGCTGGGAGGCGGATATTCCGGCGCTGGCCCTGTCGGCGAAGCTGCATAAACGCGAGCTGTACCAGACCCTGAAACTGCGGAATATAGAGGTTAATGCAGCGGATATTGAGCGCCTGGACGAGGTACTTGGCCGCCGTCTGCTTGCCTACGGGGTGCGTTACTGAGCCGGTAGCAGTGCATTGATACGCTCGGCCAGGGTAAAGTCGCGCTCTGAAATGCCACCCGCATCGTGCGTGGTCAGAAAAATTTCCACCCGGCTGTAGACGTTCGACCACTCCGGATGGTGATCCATGGACTCTGCCAGCAGCGCTACCCGGCTCATAAAACCGAACGCCTCTATAAAGTTATCGAAGGTGAAAAGCCGGTAGAGCTTGTGATGTTCAATCACCCAATCGGGCAGAGCAAGCAGCCGTTGTTCCAGTTCAGCGGCGGGAAGTTTTTGTATTGGCATTGCGGCCTCGTCTTGTGTGGATAAAAAACATTGCTGCCGATATTACCTAGTTCTTTAGCAGCAATACACCGCATTCCATATGGTCGGTATAGGGGAACTGGTCGAACATTGCGAAATTTTCTATGCGATGCGTTTGGCACAACACGGCAAGGTTTTCCGCCAGTGTGTCTGGATTACAGGATATATACATAATCGCCTCGAAATCCGCTGCCATTTGTACGGTCTGCTCATCCAGGCCGGCCCTGGGCGGGTCGACAAAAATCGTCCGCAGCTGGTATTCATGCAACGGTTTCTCAAGGTCTGCCAGGCGGCGAAATTCCCGTTCCCCGCGCATGGCCTGGGTCACTTCCTCCGCCGACAGGCGAATAATTTGAACATTGCCAATTGCGTTGTGAGCCAGGTTCTCCCGCGCGGCACGCACCGAGGTTTTGGACAGTTCAGTGGCCAGAACATTGTCAAAATGCTGTGACAAGGGGAGCGTGAAGTTGCCATTACCGCAGTACAGCTCCAGCAGGTCCCCGGTCAGGCTTGCCGCGCGCGCACAGGCCCAGCTGAGCATCAGTGTGTTGACCCCGGCATTGGGTTGGGTGAAGGCCTGTTCGTACTGTAGGTAGCTGAAGACGCGGCCGTCCACCGCGAGTGATTCCCGCACAAAGTTATCCCCCAGCACAAGCTTCTGTTTGCGGCTGCGCCCCACCAGCGATACACGCAATTCCGCCGCCAGCGCTGACGCTTCGATTTCCCAGTCTGCCAGCAATTTGCGGTGATAAATCAGCGTGACCAGGGTTTCGCCTGCCTGGGTAGACAGAAACTCAACCTGGAAGAGTTTTCGCCGCAGGGTGTCGCAGTGGGTGAGCTTTTCGCGCAACACGGGCATTAACTGTTGGATGGCCTCACAGGCGATGGGGAACTCGCGTATGGGCACGGGAGTTTTGCGGTCATCTTGCCTGAACATGACATAGTCGAGCGTGTCGCCATCGTGCCAGATGCGAAACTCTGCCCGCATTCTATAAGCCAGCGGGGCAGACGCAAAAACCTCGGCAGCGGGGGGCTTGAACGGGGCCAGCAGTTCAGAAACTCTGGCGCTTTTCGCTGCTAGAAGAGCCTGATATTGCGCCGGGATCACATTGGAAAGGGGCATCAGTCTAGCCTTTCTTTATTGCGGTTTTGCCACAATTGCTGGATGCGCTGGCTCGCTTGATCGTAGTCCAACTCAGGGTTCAGTAGTGTGAGTGCCAGTGCTGCTGTACGCGCTATCGCGTAAGTGCCATAGGTGTTGTCGGTGGTGCCGCGCCACAGGTCGCGCAAGGGTTCAGCTGACGGTGATGCAACCGCCTGGACGCGGCCGTCGAATGCACGCGGCAGCAGTTGCTCGTTAACCACGTTATTTACCAAACGGTAATAGCGGGTATCCGCCTGGGGTTTTACCTCCACCTCACCACTGTCGCCCTTGAACACGAGGGCCCTGGGCTGGCCCAACAGCCGGTCGGTCTGCTGGTGCAAGATAGCGTATGCCGGGTGAAAGATGCTTTGTATACTGCTCGGTGCCTTCAGGGGGTTGAGCATACGAGTGAGGGTATTTACCGGCGAGCGCAGGCCGAGTAGCGGCCGCAGCTGTATCAGCTTGTGCAGCGGCAAGCAAAACTGGCGCAGCGGCAGGTAACTGAAACAGTCACTGTCCAACTGCTGCCCCACCTGTTCCCAGTCAGCTGCCACCGGCAGCCCCAGCTCTCTCAAGGCCTGTTCGGTGTAGAGTCTGCCCGGGGTATGACCGTCTGCCCCGTGTACAAGTACCCGGTGGCCCGCCTCGGCAAGCAGCAGTATCGAGAGGATAAACCAGGGGTGCTGATGTTTTTTACCGGCGTAACTGGACCAGTCCAGGTCCGCATGGATTCCGGCCGCAGGCTGTATCATCTCCTCGCGACAGGCCTCCACGAACCCTGCCAGTTCTTCACCGGTTTCCTCCTTCACCCGCAGCAACATCAGGAAGGCACCCACCTGTACCTCACGGGTCTCGCCGCGGATAATCATGCCAAAGGCCTCCCGCGCCTCGGCTCGAGTGAGGGCCCGGCTACCACTTTTTCCCTTGCCGAGAATGCGCACATAAGGCGCGAAGCGATGCTCTGTTTCAGGGATATTAAAGCCGGGATCAGTCACGTAAATCCTTACAGGCAGTTGTCGGGTTTGGGTAAGCCGGCGATCTTGCTGCCGATTTTGGCAGGCGAGCCGGGAAACAGTGTCAGCAAGTAAATACTCCGACCCTTGTCAGCCCCCAGTTTGAGACGGCAATACTTCACCAGGGGCCGCATGGCGGGAGAACTGTCGAACTCCCGGTAGTACTCGCGCAACAGCTCAATCAACTCCCAGTGGCTATCTGTCAGCTGCAGTTGCTCTGCCGCGGCAATCTGGCGGGCGACATCCGGTGTCCACTCATCCAACCGGCGGAGAAAGCCCTCGTTGTCGAACGCTGCGGCGGGCAACAATGCTCAGTACCAGGCCAGCTGACGGGGGGATTGTTCAGTGAGCTCAACAAAACCTGCCATATCAACCAGCGTAACGCCGTCCAGCCGCTTCGCCACCCCGGCAACCGTGGCGTCTTCAAGTAGAACAAAGAGGGCTGCGCCGCTGTTATCCAGAGCCTGTCTTGCCGTGGTGCCGATAATGGCGCCGTACACCGCATCGCCAAGCAGCAACAGGGTATCACCAGAGGCGACCAGGCGCAGGCAATCCGCGAAGGCTGCGGAGGAGGGCGATGCATTGAGTGTGTGCAGAACCATCAGTTAAAAACCCAGCAGGTGATCATGGCTGGATAGCAGCCGGCTCATCGCCTCGCGGTCCAGCGCCTGCGTGGCTACCGGAGCGCCGTGCAGGTCAAGCTGGTAGCGCGCTGCTGCCTCGGCGTCTACATAAACCTGCTCGATATCGTACAGGGGCAGCGAGGCCAGTAGTTTCCCCACATTACGCAGGCCTCGCGTCGCGGTATCCTGGTCGGGCAGCAGCTGTAATACCCCGTCACCAAGAAACAGCAGGCTGACGGTCTGATCAAACGCAGCTGCCGCCAGCGCGACATCGATAGAGGCGCGCGCCAGGCTGCTGCCATAAGGCGAATGCCGAATGAGCAACAGCAGACTCTTGTCACTATTCCCGGCCATGATTATCCCCCGAACGTCACCAGCCGATCGGCACCGGCGCCAGCGTCCACCAGCTGACCGAGTCCCGACACGGTAAAGGCCGGGTGAATGGTGGCGGAGGGTTTCTCGTAACGGTGGGCTTCAGTCTCGTCCAGCATACCGTACCTGAGAGCTGAGGAAATGCAGAGGATAAGTTCCAGCTGGTGTTGCTCTGCCAGTTCTACCCACGGCTGTAACCGGTCATCTTCGTCCTGGGGCGTGACTGCCGTTGCAGCGCCGCTGCTGGTGCCGGCATCCAGGAAAAATACGCGCGAGATACTGTGCCCCCTGGCAAGTACACTGCGAGCGAAGCGGGCCGCGGTGAGCGCACCCTGGCCGGAAAACGGGGATGAAATAACAAGTAGGGCGTAATTCATGGTTGCTGGCGGCACTAAACAAAAAACCCCGGCGCTAGCCGGGGTCCAGGTGTCACCCGAGGGTGTTCAGTCATCGCCGCTGAAGACACTCAACAGGCTCAGCAGGTGGATGAACAGGTTGTAGATGTTGAGGTACAGGGATACGGTCGCGCGAATATAGTTGGTCTCACCACCGTTCACAATGCGGCTGGTATCAAACAGGATAAGCCCGGACATGATCATTACCACCGCCGCTGAAATCGTCAGTGACAGAGCGGGAATCGCCAGGAAGATATTGGCAATCATGGCCACTACGGCTACCAACAGGCCAACCATCAGGAACCCGCCCATGTAGGAGAAGTCCTTACGGGTGGTCAGCGCATAAGCGGAAAGACCAAAGAACACGATGGCCGTGCCGCCCAGAGCCTGCATGACCAGGGAGGGGCCATTAGGCATCGCCAGGTAATAGCTCAACATGGGTCCTATCGATGCACCCATCACGCCGGTAAAGGCAAAAATGGCTAGCAGGCCCTTGCTGGTGTCGGCGGTCTTGTGAACCACAAACAATAAACCAAAGCCTACCAGCATGAGAATCAGCGCAGCGCCCTGTCCCAGGCCCACGGCCATGGAAATACCTGCTGTTACCGCGCTGAAAAGCAGCGTCATACCCAGCAGCATATACGTGTTTTTCAACACCTTATTGGTGCTGATTGCCGACTCAATGCCGGCGCTATTCATGTTGTAGAGACTTTTCTCTTGCATCATATACTCCGTTGTTCTGCGCACGAAATGTGCGATTAGTACTTGGACAGATAATAAGGGTGAAATATCCAAAAACCAAGGAAGAAAGTTGCCTAATAACCCTGTTCTATATGATGGTATGTTGGGTTGGCTCCATCATCAGGGTCCGCATGGGCCGAATTTTAACCTGTCTTGCTCTCTGCGGAGTATAGCAGAGCCGGGCCCAGCATGGCTTGATACACAGGATCTGCTGCAAGTCAGTGTACCCGACGATCGGTTTGATGTAGCTTTCGCTGTTCAGTTGAAATAAGAATTATGGTCGCCGCAATGAACCAGCAAAAATTGAGAGAAGCAGAAGCCGATTTTCTACAACGTTATCCGGGCGGGTTTTCCGACCCTGAAATGGCGGCGGTGAAGAAAAAGCACAATGTCGACTCGCTTGTGCAGTTTACTCAACAGAACCTGACCCGCGCGAATTTCAGCCGACCCGAGTTTATCGCTGAGACCGTGGTGAAGATCGTGAGTCGCTCTTCGATGGTGTCCCGGTTCGAAAAACCGAAATTCCGGGATTTTGTCGGGGCACTGAATTCTCACGAGCGCCAGGCCCTGAGCGACGCCTTTGAAAAACGTCTCTATGGCAGGCAAAAGCGGCAGGGCTTTGAAGAAATTCTTGGTATGCTGGCGCATCACCGGCTGGCCAAGTGGGCTGTGATTTCTGTCGTACCCTTTTATTTCTCGCCTAACAAGGAGGCTTTCGTCAAGCCGACGACTGCCAAGGGTATCATTCGCTATCTGGAAGTCACTGAGCTGGAGTACAAGCCCACACCGTCCTGGGAGTTTTATCGGGGCTACGTGAAGCTACTGGACGATATTCGAAAAGATCTGGTGCCGACCTTGTCGCCCAATTACGCTGCCCTCACCGGTTTTTTGATGATGAGCATATAATCAGGGTGTGAAAGGCCTTTCCTAACTCGACAATTCTAAGGAGTAAAAATATGTCCCGTAGTATCTCCGAGGCGATTCTGGACGTGCTGGCCGAAGCCGGCGCACGCGATATCTTCGGCATGGTAGGTGACGTCATTAATCCATTTGTTCTGCAGACGATAAAAGACCCCCGGTTTAACTGGATTACCACGCGTCACGAGGAGCACGCCGCCTACGCGGCCGCTGCACAGTCCGAGCTCACGGGTGCAATCGGGGTGTGCGCAGGAACTGCGGGCCCCGGTGCACTACACCTGATCAATGGTCTATATAACGCGCAGAAAGAGGGCGGCGCGGTAGTGGCAATCACCGGCCAGGTACCCACCGCTCAACGCGGCAGTGACTTTCACAAGGAAATGGATCTTACCAAGGTGTTCGATGACGTCTGCGCCTACCAGGCCATCATAGAGAGCCCGGCACAAGTTCCACGTATGGTGGAAATTGCCGTGCAGAAAGCGCTCACTGAACGGTGCGTGGTGCGCATCGAGGTCGCATCCGACGTGTTTCCCAAGGACATTGCCAGCGAGCACTTCACACACCCGCTGGTACACAGCCTGCCGGTATATGCACCGCCTGCCAGTGAGCTGAAGAAAGCGGCGGATATTCTTGCCAGCGGCAAACGGGTGACAGTCTATTGCGGCATTGGTTGCCGGGATTCCAAAGCAGACGTGCTCGCCCTCGCCGAAAAACTTGGCGCACCCGTAGGGCACACACTGCGGGCCAAGGATATTTTTGATTACAGCGACGGCCCGGTGGTTGGGCTGACGGGCAACATCGGCAACCCGGCGGGCTATCATGCGGTCAATGACTGTGATGTTCTGCTGATGCTGGGCACCGATTTTCCCTATTCCGAGTTCCTCCCGGACGGGCGGCCTATTATTCAGGTGGACAATCGGGTCGATCATATCGGCAGACGGGCGCCGGTCTCATTGGGGCTGGTAGGCGATGCCGGTGAGACTGTGCGTGCACTGCTACCGCTGATCGACAATGCGCAAAAATCAGCGCCATTTCGCGATCACCTGCTCAAGATGAGAGACAAGTGGCTGGCACATACCGACAAGCAGGCAAGCCTGTCACGCAAGGACGAGCCTCTGCACCCACAATTGTTCGCCAAGGCGATCAGTGACGCCGCCACCGATGATGCGATTTTTGCCGTGGATGTTGGCGAGTGCACGATCTGGACCGCGCGCAATATGTCCATGGCGGGCAACCGTCGCATGGTGGGAGGGTTTAATCACGGTTCGCTGGGGCCGGGCCTGCCCACTGCCCTGGGTGCAGCAGCCATAGACCCGACACGCCAGGTGTGGGCGCTGTGCGGTGATGGCGGCTTCGGTATGTCCATGAACGATTTTGTCACGGCAGTGCGCTATAACTGGCCGATCAAGGTGGTGGTGTTCAACAACAGTGAGCTGGGCTTTGTGGCCATGGAAATGCAAGTGTCCGGTATGACGAAAAGCCTCGATGCCACCGGGCTGTTGAATCCTGACTTTGCGGCCTATGCGAAGGCCTGCGGCGGCGACGGGGTCAGAGTTGAGCATGCCGACGATATACTTCCGGCCATTCAACAGGCCATCGCTTCCGACAAGCCCTTTATCATCGATGCCATTGTCAGTTCCGGAGAACTTGCCATGCCACCGCATGTGAAAATGGACGAGGTCTGGGGCTTTGGCATGTCAAAAGTGAAGGAAGGTATTCTGGGTGTGGAAGGGGACCACCGGGTGTGGAAAGAGTGGCGTGACGAGCTGAAGGGGTTCCTGTCCTGATTCGATTTCTCGCCTCGGGTACCGCAGTTTAATAATAGTTAATAAGGAGTTTCGAGTATGACACCCATGCAGAAAGCGTTCTGGATTATCACGCTAGTGGTGTTTCCGGCCACTATCTACCTGTCCAGCGCCTATTGGGCACAGGGCTTTGTTTTGGTCGCGTTAATCGCTCTGTACATAGTGGTTGGCTTGTATGATCTCTGGTTCAGCCCACATACATTGAACCGCTTGTACCCGGTGGCGGCCTACATGCGCTATGGCCTCGAATACATTCGCCCGGAGATTCATCAATACTTCGTTGCCAATAATACAGAAGAGCTCCCGTTCAGCAGGGAGCAGCGCAATCTGGTGTATCGCCGCGCCAAGGGCCTGGACGATACCCAGCCCTTTGGCACCGCCCACGATATAACTGAAACCGGCTGGTTGGGTGCCGCTCACTCCATTGCACCAACGGTGGTGCGGGAAGAAACCAAACGCATCATAATAGGCGGGGACCAGTGCACGCAGCCCTACAGCGCCTCGCGCCTCAACTGCTCTGCAATGAGCTTCGGGGCGCTCAGTGCCAATGCCATCATGGCGCTCAACAAGGGCGCCAGGCTAGGCGGCTTTTATCACAACACCGGTGAGGGCGGTTATAGCCCCTATCACCAGCAGGGCGGGGATATCGTCTGGCAGATTGGCACAGGCTATTTCGGCTGCCGTACCCCCGCAGGTGACTTCGACCCGGATACCTTCGCCGAGCGCGCCAAGCAGGGACAGGTGAAAATGATAGAGATCAAGATATCCCAGGGGGCCAAGCCATCGCATGGCGGCGTGCTTCCCGCGGCGAAAGTGACCGAGGAGATAGCCAAAATTCGGCTGGTAGAAGCCGGCAAGGACGTTTTGTCACCGCCTGGCCACCGCACGTTTAATACACCCAAAGGGCTGCTCAACTTTGTTGTTCAATTGCGCGAATTGAGCGGCGGCAAGCCGGTCGGATTCAAGTTGTGTATCGGCCGAAAATACGAATTTATGGCGATTTGTAAAGCCATGGTGGAGACGGGAATTCACCCTGATTTTATCACTGTTGATGGTGCGGAGGGCGGTACTGGCGCCGCCCCTGTTGAGTACAGCAACCGCTTTGGCATGCCCTGCCTGGAGGGTGTGAATCTGGTCCACAACTGTCTCACCGGTGTCGGGCTGCGCGACAAGGTCCGGGTGATTGCCTCCGGTAAAACCGCCACCGGATTTGATGTAGTGACCAAACTCGCTGTGGGTGCCGACCTGGTCAATGCTGCACGCACCATGATGCTCGCCCTGGGATGCATACAATCCCAGTCTTGCAACACCAATAAATGCCCCACCGGCATTGCCACACAGGATCCAGATCGAGGCAAGGCGCTGGACGTCGAGTCACGTCACAAACGCGTGGCAAACTTCCATAGACGTACACTGGAGTCGACCTTCGATATGATAGGGGCTATGGGGCTGGACGATCCGGATGATCTATTTGCACACCTGATATGGCGTCGCAGTGCCGACGAGACCAGTCAGCACTTTGATGAGATCTATCCAGCCATCGGGACCCATTCTCTGCTGGGTTCCAGCGCTCCGAAAATTTATGCCCAGGATTGGCGCCTGGCCTCGGCGGACACATTTGCGCCGCAGTTTGACTACAGCTGATCCGGGGCTGGGCTGTTTACTGTTTGATCAAAGCCAGTAGACAAACACGAACAGCATTAACCAGACCACGTCGACGAAGTGCCAATACCAGGCCACACCTTCCAGGGCGAAGTGATCGCCCGGGCGGGCAAAGTGGCCTTTGATCGCGCGGCCCAACAGGGTGCTGATCATTATCACGCCGACCAGTACATGGAAGCCGTGAAAGCCCGTCAGCAAGTAAAATACGCTGCCATAGACACCCGCATTGAGGGTCAGGTTGTTGCTCTCATAATCGTCAATATATTCGTGGGCCTGCAGGCCCAGAAACGCAACACCCAGCAGGATGGTTACCAGTAAGCCCGCTATGAGCACTCGGTTGTGGCCCTGTGCACTGGCACGGTGTGCGAAGGTCAGTGTGAGGCTGCTGGCCAGCAGTAACAGCGTATTGGCCAGTGGGATTCCCCATGGGCTGCCCAGGTCTGTAGCCCCCAGGAAGCGGCCATTGTCCGGGTTGGTGAGTAGAGGCCACTGCGCTTCGAAGTTGGGCCAGAGCAACACATTGGTAATGGGGTGCACCTCCCCACCCAGCTGCGGTACCACCCATAAGCGCAGAAAGAAATAGGCACCAAAAAACCCTGAAAAGAATACGATTTCAGAGAATATCAGCACTTTCATACCCGAGCGGAACGAGCGGCCAACTTGCTCGTTGTAGACCCCCGAAAGGCTCTCACTGATGACGTTGCTAAACCAACCGAACAGCACAACCACCAACAAACTGACCCCTATGAACCACACCCAGGGCCCACTGGGTAGTTCATGCAACCAGCGCCCGATGCCGGCAAACATGGTGAATAATGCGGCGCAACAGATGATCGGCCAATGGGAAGAGGAGGGAACGTAGTAACGGCTGTTTGCCTCGGGTTGACTCATGTGCGGCCTCCGGAATTTTCATGCTTTAAGGCGATGGTTTCCTGTTTAAGCTCAAACAGGGAATAGCCCAGGGTGAGCGTGGCGTACTTTTCCGGCAGTGCGGAATCGATCAGGAACACAACCGGCATTTTTACTGACTCTCCGGGTTTGAGGGTTTGCTGTTCAAAACAGAAACACTGCGTTTTTACCAGGTACTGGGTTCCCTGTACCGGGCTGACACTGGGTATCGCCTGGACCGTCATGGTGTTTTCAGTATTGTTTTTCGCCACAAAGTTGACCATGTATGTCTCGCTGGTCGATACCTCCAGCGATTTCACCAGCGGGTAAAAGCTCCAGTCCAGTTGGTCCGTATTGGTGGTGACAAACTCAATAGTCAGCGTGTGAGGTGCTATCGTCACACTGGTCGGCGCCCCTGCGGCCTGGCGAACCTTGCCGACCCCCAGCGCATCGCACATCAGGTCGTATAACGGCACCTGTGCAAAAGCAAAGCCGAACATAATTACTGCCCCTGCCACCAGCTTGATCAGCAGGGAGCGGCGCTCAGGCGTGACTGGCAGCTTGGCCAAGGCTTAATCGATCCTGGGCGGGGTCTGGAAGCTGTGGTGTGGTGGCGGCGAACTGAGTGTCCACTCCAAGCCCTCGGCGCCTTCCCATACCTGGTCGGTTGCGGGCTCCCCTTTGCGCACAGAAACCAGCAGGTTGTAGAGAAAAATAAGCTGGCTGAACCCGAAGACGAAGGCGGACAGGGAGGCCAGGAAGTTAAAGTCAGCAAACTGTAGCGAATAGTCGGGAATGCGCCGCGGCATCCCCGCGAGACCGAGAAAGTGCATGGGGAAGAACAGCAGATTGACAGACACCGTGGACAACCAGAAATGCCATTGTCCCAGACGCTCGTTGTACATACGCCCGTACCATTTCGGGTACCAGTAATACACGCCGCCAAAAAACGCGAACAACAGGCCATTCACCAGCACGTAGTGGAAGTGTGCAACCACAAAGTAACTGTCGTGATACTGGAAATCAGCTGGCGCAACCGCGAGCATGACCCCGGTACACCCGGCAAAGGTGAACATAACGACGAAAGCGATGGCAAATAACATGGGGGTTTCGAAGCTCAGCGAACCGCGGAACATAGTCGTTATCCAATTGAATACCTTCATACCCGTGGGCACAGCAATCAGCATGGTGGCGATCATGAAGTACAGTTGCGCACCGTAGGGCATGCCACTGGTAAACATATGGTGTGCCCACACTATGTAGGACAGAAAGCCGATCAGCAGGGTGGCCGCGACCATGGTGCGATAGCCAAACAAGGGTTTGCGGCTGAACGTTGGAATAATCTGGGAGACGACACCAAACGCCGGTAGCGCCAGAACATAAACTTCCGGGTGACCAAAAAACCAGAATATATGCTGGAATAACAGCGGGTCACCGCCGCCGGCGGCGTCAAAAAAGGATGTGCCAAAGTTGCGGTCAAACAACATCATGGTTACCGCACCGGCCAGTACCGGCATGATACCTATCAATAGAAATGCCGTGACCAGCCAGGTCCAGACAAACATCGGCAGTTTCATCCATGTCATACCGGGGGCGCGCATGGTGGCAATCGTGGTTATGATATTGATCGCGCCCATGATGGACGATATACCCAGCATGTGTACGGCAAAAATCATGTAGTCGGTACTGGGCGGGCCGTAGGTGGTGGACAGCGGCGCATACATTGTCCAGCCGAAATTGGGCGCGCCGCCATCCATAAACAGGGTGCTGACCAGCATCAGCGTGGCGAAGGGCAGCAGCCAGAAGCTCATATTGTTCATGCGCGGCAAGGCCATATCCGGCGCCCCGATCATCAGGGGTATCTGCCAGTTTGCAAAGCCGACCGCCACCGGCATAATCACACCGAACAGCATGATCAGACCGTGCATGGTTGTCAGGGAATTAAAGAAATTTGGCTCCACCAGCTGCAGCCCGGGAACGAACAGTTCGGCCCGGATGCCCAGGGCCATAGCGCCACCCACAAACATATTTACAAGGGCTGCGCACAGGTAAAGCGTGCCGATATCCTTGTGATTCGTGGCGGTCGTCCAGCGAACAATAAAAGCCAGCAGGCGCGCCACTACACCGCGTTTGCCGACACTGGGGGTCAGGCTGTCAGTCATGGTTTTCCTTGCTGAAAACGTGTAATCCGGATGAACTCATCGTCTTAGTGCCTGCACATCCGAGGGCATTACCAGGTCACCGGTATCGTGCTCCCAGGCGTTGCGCTCGTAGGTAATAATGGCCGCCAATTCTTCGTCGTCCAGCTGCGGTGCGTAAGCTTGCATGGCTGTGTTGGGCACACCATTCAGTACCAGATTAATATGGCGATTGACATCGCTACTGGTGGCGATCGAGCTGTTTCTCAGCGCCGGGAACGTGGGCGGCATACCGTCTCCATCGTATTTATGGCAGGCGCCACAGTGCTGGTCGTAAAGCACAGCGCCGCGCTGCAGCGCTGTGGCCATGGTCCAGCCACTGTCGTTGGCCACTTGTGGCGGGGCACTGGCGCGCTTGGCGACCCAGCTGTCGAAGGCTTCGGGGGCGACTGCCTTAACGACGATAGGCATGAAACCGTGGTTCACACCACACAGCTCTGCACATTGACCACGGTATATCCCCGGCTCATCTATGCGTGCCCAGGCCTCGAAAACATAGCCCGGTACCGCGTCGCGCTTGATACCCAGGGCAGGTACCCACCAGGAGTGAATCACATCGTTTGAGGTAACCAGAAAGCGGACTTTACGATTAGTCGGCAGCACCAGCGGCTCATCCACCTCCAGCAGGTACCACTCATCTTTTTTATCTGCGCCGACCACTTGAGACATGGGCGTTGAGAGATCGCTGAAAAAACCGACGCCGTGTTCAAGATATTGATACTGCCATTTCCACTGGTGCCCGGTGATTTTGATGGTCAGATCTGCGGCCTTGAAATCATCCATATCCACCAGCACACGGATTGATGGAATGAGTATCGCCGTGAGGATCACCATAGGGATAATCGTCCAGATGATTTCCAATGGCGTGTTTTCAGAAAACTTTGCCGCCACTGCGCCTTTTGACTTTCTATGATTGATCAGCGTGTAGATGATTACCCCGTAGACAACAGCCATAATCGCGCAAACAATCCAGACCACCATCATGTGCAGGTCATAGATGTCGCGGCTGATCGGGGTCACCCCGCGGGGCATATTTATCTGCGCGGCGACGAGTACGGGGCTGAGCAACACGCTGACCAGCAGCAGGCGAATAAGGCTCACCATAGCGAGTAATCCTTGTCGGGCTGTGCTTGTTCGGCCATATATTTCACTGCCGCGATTACCTCTTCGCCGGTACAGGATGTGCATCCGCCTTTCGCCGGCATTGCGTTGAATCCCTGTAGAGTATTGTGCAGTAGCACATCAAAGTTTTTGTTCAACAGCACGGCCCATTGCTGGCGATCGCCGACTTTGGGGGCGCCAAGGCGACCCTCCTCATGGCAAGTTGCACAAGAGTCCTGGTACACAGTTTTACCCATAGCGGCACTGGTCGCTACGGTGCGCGGTACCTTGACCTTGTCGGTATAGATGCGCCACTGGGAAGCGGTTAACGCTTTTTTGATAATGTAGTCCACCGCCGCTTCGACATCTTCATTTGTGCAGTTCACACAGGCTCCACGAGCGGGCATGTTATTAAAGCCGTGTATCGCATGGCGGTAGAGTGTAGTAATAGGCATTTCCTCCACCCTGCGCCACCAATTGCCGTTGTCTTCCAGGCGGGGAGCACTGGCCTCGCCATTGACATGACAGACGTCACAGGAATTCCAGAAAACCTGTTCTCCGCGCTTCAAGCGGGGTTGGCCAGCTTTCAATTTGCCGATGTGGCGCGGCTGCCTGCTTTCGACGGACTTCAGGTATTCCGCCACTGCCAGCGCGTCGTCCGGGGTCAAGTGACTCAGGCTATTGTGATTCACGTCTGCCATTGGGCCACGCACGTCGCCGGCCTTGTTGATCAGTTCACTGTCCTTGAAGACATCCGCCACCTGATAACGGCTTGAAGTCTCCAGGCCGCGCTTGGAAATATCGGGTGCCCAGTAACCCTCGATAAGCGAGCCAGTGAGATAGTATTTGTCCTTGGAGGCACCCAGCAGATTCATCGGTGTGTGACACATGCTGCAATGGCCCAGGCCCTCGACAATATAGGCGCCCCGGTTCCAGGTTTCTGAGCGGGATTTATCGGGTGTGAACTCGCCGCGGTCAGGATAGAAGAAAGGAATCTTCCAGCCGTACTGGGCCAGCCGCAGATTCATGGGGAAGGGCAGGGTGTTGCCCTTATTTTTACGGTTTATCGGCGGTAGTGCTTGCAGATAAGCCCAGATATCCTTCAGGTCAGACTCGTGAACCCGATTGAAGTAGACATAGGGAAACGCGGGAAAGGAATTGGAGCCATCGGGACGAATACCCTCTCTCATGACGTTAATGAAGTCGGCTTCGCTCCAGCTGCCGAGGCCCGTATCAGGGTCCGGCGTAATATTCGGTGTATAGAACGTGCCAAAGGGTGTTGGAATAGGCAAGCCCCCGGCGAATGCCTGCCCGCCGTCGGTGGTGGTGTGGCAGGCCAGGCAATCACCGACTTGCGCAAGGTATTCACCGCGACGGATGGTATCGGCTTGTACCCCCGACCCGTAGTTAATCTTCGGGTAAGTTGGGTAGGTGGTGATGAATTCCAACTTGGATGAGATGGGGTGAAAGGCGTAACTGAGAGGCGCCAGTAGCACCGCGTGGAGAATCAGGAATTTAAGCAACAGCCGAATTTGCGGTGACAAACTCCCAACCCCTTATTGGATAACCCGTTATTTTTTGCGGTAGTGCTTGATCGTACAAGATGTAGTGCGATTTATGCAACCGAACAAGAGTGGGTCAGTGACAAGAATGCTACTCCGCTCCCGCCCAGTCCGTGTGCTATTTATTCCAATCGCAATTGAAAAAAAAGGGATCCCTTGTGGGGGACCCCTTTTCGATATGGCGGTGGGCTAAGGATTTGAACCTTAGGAGGGGATAAACCCTCAACGGTTTTCAAGACCGTTGTTAGGGTCTTTTGTTTAACCCGATTAAATGTGTAAGTGCTTTATTATATTCACAAAATCCTATATTTATAGTCTTATGGCGTTTTACTAAGATTGGTGAAATATAGTACAGACTGCTACAAATCTGCTAGAAGTGTTGCTAGAAGTACTGTTAAAGTACATTTTTAGACCAGCACATAGGAGATGCAAATGCCTACCCTGACCAAGGCCTACATAAGTAAGGTTAAACCGCCCGAGTCTGGGTACAAGGTGCATTGGGACGATGAAGAGAAGGGCTTTGGAGTGCGAGCCAATCCTAAAAGTAAAATTCACAAGAATGGCAAGCTGACTTTTATCTTTCAGGGACGCATACGCGGGCCGGGTGGCATGAAGTCCGCTGTCATTACGATTGGTAGCCCACCTGCATGGACGGTTGAGAACGCTCGCAAGAAAGCTAGATCGCTGCGGGTGGATATGGACAACGGCATTGACCCGAGGGCAGAAAAGCGAGCCGACAAGGCTGCCGCCGTCACCCTGTCCGATGTCGCAACTGAATATATAGGCAGACCGGGCAAGCTGAAGGAGCGGAGTAAGAAGGAGATTCAGCGTCACGTGGACACCACACTTGAGCAGTGGAAGAACAAGCCGATTGCCAAGATCACCGAGGATATGTGCCGGAAGCGGTATAACGAACTATTGACGAAAGGATTGCGCGGTAAAGGCGCAGCACCAGCACAGGCAATTCAGGCGTTCTCCGTTCTCCGCGCATTGATCAACTACGCCATGAGACGATACAAAAAATCGGACGGAACCCCTCTGATAACTTACAACCCGGTTAGCGTGCTCAGGGATGACTGGGTGACACTACCGGAGCGAAACACGCGTATACCAGAATCCAGGGTCGGCGCAGTGTGGTACAAGCTTGAACAAATGCGCGCGGACGCCTACAACCGCGCCACCTTGTCTAGTATTGATCTAGTAATGTTCCTCATCCTGACAGGTGCCCGCATTAGTGAGGCATCTCAGTTAACCTGGGATCGGGTCAATCTGGAGGAGGAGTGGTGGCACCTGCCAGACCCCAAAAACCGCAATCCAGTATGGCTGCCTTTGTCCAGCCTGGCGGTTGAGCTGCTTGAAACGCGCCAGCGGGTAAAAGGTAGTCCGTTCGTGTTCTCCTCGTGGAACAAGGATGGTCATATTAAAGATACTCGCGGAACTTTGGATACGGTCAGCGAACAGGCTGGCCTTAAAATAAACGCGCATGATCTCCGGCGCACGTTTATCACATATGGTGTCACCAACTGCGCTATCGACTTTTATAAGATCGAGCTACTGACTAACCATGTACCGAAGGGCGTAACTGCGCGGCACTACCTTGAGACGAACCACTTACAGTATCTCAAGCCTGAGGTGCAGTCCTATTCGAACTGGGTATCCGGGAAGGCGCGGCTTGCTGAGGCGGTGGCGACAGGCGATAACGTTGTAGCGCTGAAGGCATAGCGCTTGATTGGCCGACAGTAAGATTCTGTTGCCCCAAGGGTAACAAAGCTGTAGTGTGTTAATCAGCGAAGCAGTGCAAAGCCACTCGCCGCCCGTACTGCCAAGTGGGCACAACACCATGGCAGGTAAGACTGGAGTCTTGCCTCATGAACGCAAACCAACTCTCTCAAGAACAAATCAACGAAATCCACGAACGCTTCCCGCTGAACTGCAAGCTGTTCAACTACACCCCGATTGGTCGCCCGCTGACCAACATTGAAGCGTCTGCGTTTTGCGGATTTAAACCAAACACGTTTGAACAGAAACGCATGAGCGGCACTGGTCCGGCTTATATTCAGCCGGAAAGTAGTCGCCGAGTCCTTTATCCCGAACCACTTCTACTTGATTGGCTTGCTGCCGGCTTACGCATGAGCACCTGCGCATAAGCGGCAAATACAAAGGCATCCAGTTTTAAAAAACGTCGTTCAACCCGGCGAAAAAGGAGTGTTTTGGCGCGATGCGGGTCTTGGAGCTGTTTCAGTTCTAGCCTATTGCAAGCCTGCCAAGAAAAAAGGGGTCGCTAGGAGCGCAATGCTGTCGCATTACGATGGCTTTCCTAGAGACCCCTCACACCCTTCCGGAGCGACTCACGCACGCAACTTGAAGGAAACATGCAATGAGCAGTAGCAATATAAACGAATCGCCGGAGGGCAAGCTAGATAACTTGCAGGGCGTACAGGGTAAGGCAAATAGCCACCAGTACCCTTGCGAGGGTGAGCAGCCGATCGTCACCCCAGCCGCTGCACAGGCGGCGCAGTGGAGCAATATACCCGCAGAACTACGGGAGCGCCCGCACTGGTGCGTAGCAGCTCCTGACAAGAGCCCGCGAATGGCTGACGGTCGCGTAGCAAGCTCAACAGACCCAAGTACATGGACGGACTTTGATACGGCCTGTCGAGCCGCCGCAGCCAAGGGGTTGTATATTGGCTACATGCTGCATGAGTCCGACCCATTTACCTGCATTGATATGGACGTAAAAGACGTCAGTAGCAGGAGCAAAGATGGTAAGCCTTACGGTCCCGGGCAGTTAACAACATTCGAATCTTTGGAGTTCTACAGGGGTGTTGTTGACTTCACGCAAAGCTATACCGAGCTTAGTGCGTCGCGAAAGGGTTTGCATGTATGGGTTGAGGGTGACATTGGCGCTGGTAGGCGTGGAAAGGGACTTGAAATATATTCGAGGGAACGATTCATGGTTTGCACGGGGCTTGCCGTTGCTGCCATTCAGTACAGCCTTAGTGATGGCAATGCTTGCATCAATGTAACGAAAGAAGGTCCGGTACCTCTTACAAGCGGAGAACTTATACTGGGTATTCTTACGCAAGAATTAGGTAGCGTGCATCCAAAGTTCGAGCTTGTTGAAGTAGAGGAAGAAATTACCGACGCAGAAATATGGAAGCGGGCAAACGGGGCAGGTAACGGCAAAAAGTTTGTGGAGTTATGCAACGGTGATTGGCAGCAGCTAGGCTACCCCAGTCAATCGGAAGCAGACTTGGTTCTGATGGGTAAGATAGCATTTTATTCTCCGTCCAATGAGCAGTGTAGGAGGATGTTCCGCCAGACCGTATTGGGCAAGCGCGATAAAGCGACGAGGAATGATACCTATCTCAACCGCACGTTGATTCTAGTTAGAGCGACACAGCAACGTAAAAAACACGCCATTGAACATGGCAGAGAGCAGGCGAACAACCTTCTATGGGGCTACGTCAATAAAATTTTACAGTCTCCACTGTCCTCAGCGATTGAGCACGCATCAACTTTTCGTTTGGTGCCAGAGGACGAAATGGCGAGCCGTCCACCTGTTTCCTGGAGGATTAAGAACGTAATACCAAAGGAGGGCGTTGTTGCCTTTTACGGACCGTCAGGGTCAGGTAAATCCTTTTTGATAATGAGCGCTCTTGGCGCTGTCGCAAATGGACAAAGTTGGTTTGGCCGTCTAACGAAACCAGCGCCAGTTGTATATGTAGCGCTTGAGGGGAAGGCTGGCGTGTCACAACGGGTGAAAGCTTACCGCAGTAGGTTTGGTGACATGAATATTCATTTCATCGAAGACCCTATGGATTTGCGCCTGCTTGAGCATCGCACGAGCATAGTCAAAACAATTAGGGGCGCAGGGTTGGACAACGGTGTTTTGTGTATCGACACGCTTGCTGCCAGCGCTCCTGGTATGGATGAGAACACAAGTACTGATATGGGCACGATGGTTGCCGCCTTGCAGGAGATACAAGAGGCACTGGGCGGGGTAGTACTAATCGTCCATCACACAGGTAAAGACCAGAGCCGGGGGCTACGCGGTTGGTCTGGATTGACGGGTGCCCTTGATAATGCCATTGAAGTGTCCCGAACTGATGAAGTGCGAGAATGGCGTGTTGCCAAGTCGAAGGACGGCGCAGACGGTGAAGGTTCCCCCTTCGATCTAGACGTGGTTATCGTTGGGCTTGACGAGGACGGTGCAGCGGTAACCTCCTGCGTGGTTGTGTCGGGAGATATGACCAATAAGCGGGATGAGCACACAACAGCGGTCATCAGCATGATTCGCGAGTATTACAACCGAGGGGAATATATTTCGCCGGCAGTAAACTCGCCAACCACTGCGTACAAAATGCTGAAGGACGATCCGCAGTTTCCGAAGGGACTGAATGCGAAAGTGTTAACACAGATTCTGCGTGAGGCTGAGCGAGAGAACGTCATTGTGCGCGAGGGGTACCAGACTGCGACGCGAAACCATAAAGAGAGGTGGATGGTGCTGTAGCCCAGTACACACACGGGTTGCGTGAAGTGAACGTGACGCCGACTCTAGGCCACGCAACACGAGACGTGCGTAAAGCGCGTCGTGTGCGTATAGCCCTATAGGGGACCCCACGCACACCACGCATGCCACAACATCTATCTGCGCTCACTGTGTGCCGTTCGCAAAAGCCCCTGCCAGCGTTACATAGCAGGGCGCGACCATGGTTGGTCACCCACCGTGGGTGCTGTACGACGGCGTGGGCGATTCCCCGGTGCGCTCGCTAGGGTGCCCGCAGTGGCGCTATACCACACCGCCCTTCAGCGAGTGGTCCCGCAACGAGTTTCAAGGCGGACTGTTACCTTAACCGTTTGATGTGGATTGATAAGTAATTGATTTTAATATGTTTTTTGTAGTAGATGCGTTTGTTTTTGTCGTAACGTATAGCCCATACCTAGCAGCACTCACCAAAGGAGCATCAAAATGGCTACGAAAACCACAGTGAAAAACAGAGTTAGCCCTACGCTGCATCCGGGCACCATTACCAGCATCCCCGGTTACGAGCAGGCGAAGGGGTATGTCCATCACGCTACTACGGCGCTGGATGCAGCCTACCAAGCGGTTGAGCATGTGATGGAGGCGCGGCAAAAACTACAGCTTGATGAGAGCCGAACGCAGAAGGCGAGGGTATTGATGGCTGCGCAGATGGGTAACAAATATCTCGACAAGCTACAAAAGTCCTTCGAGGCAAGCTGGAACAATTTGTCAGCGGGCATAGAGCATACTGACAAAGCACTGTCCCAACCAATTGAAGAATATGCGGGCATAGGCAATGTGGCTACTGAGATTCGGGCACACCTCAAAACCATGAAGCCTGGAGAGCGTACTCAGTTTCTATCTGAGGCTTTAGACCGGGGTGATGAGCGCACGATGAAAAGCGTGCTGGGGGCACCGGCATACCTGAGTGGCATGACTGACCTCGATCAGGTACGGGTGACGCGGGATTACCACGCTAAGAATAATCCGGAAATGGCGCAACGTGTGGAAGTGATGAAGCAAGTGCGGGAGAAATTGGAAAAGGCCAAGCCCATTATTTTTACGGAGATGGATAAGGCGATTGGTGCTACGCGCTTTGAGATACAAAAATTGCAGGCGACCAGCAACGAAGCGGAAGCAGCACTCGTCCTCAAAGAGTTTGCGCCTAGCGAAAATTGATTTTCAACTGATGTAATCAAGGATTACCACTATGACATTGAATGACGCATCACAAGACACGCCTATCGCTGGCAATCCAAATTGGAGTAAGGGCATGAAAAGTCCGAACCCTACTGGTAGACCGAAAGGCATCGTTGACAAGCGCCAGAAGATTACGCAGGCACTGTTGAGTGACGCCCACGAGATAGCTGCGGTTGTTGTGGCCAAAGCGAAGGAGGGTGATCTGCAAGCGGCTGCACTGGTACTGGCGCGGGTAATGCCGACGCTGGCAGCGCAATCCGAAAAGGTGCAATTTGAACTAGATACATCGGCACCACTCGCGCAGATGGTGGAACAAGTGCTGGGGGCTACTGCAGAGGGTGAAATTGCACCTGACAATGCGAAGCGGATTATTGAAGCAGTCGGGGCGCTGGGCGCTATTCGTCAGATGGACGAGCTTGAGCTGCGGCTGGCAGCACTGGAGGGTACGGCATGAACATTCATCCAAAACCAATTACACCCCATAAATTGTCGCCACCGATGGGCACGAATCCTGCGCACCTGCAAAGGTTGATCAACAGGGCAGCGGAACAGTATGTGCTGGCGGATGAGTCTGCCCAAGTGGATTATCTCATTTACATCAAAAAATGCAGGCAGAAGATTGAGAGGGCATTGCCATGAAACTAGATTGGGAATTTCATATTTCGACGGAAGGGATGAGAATGCGGGACGTTAACACCCATTCCTATTCTGGCTTATTGACGCAGGACCGATTGACCACATTCTATGAAGATTTGGGTCAACTGCATTGGGGCCATGGACGTTCCCAAGAGACTGTCGAAGGATACCTTGTGCAGTCCTGGGATCAAGAGATGAGTTTTACTTTGCCGCGTGATGCCTGGGGCACAGGACACATGGGAGTACTTTTAGACCCGAACATCAAGAGCGAGGTAATCCAGTGTCGCGTACCCGTTACGGAGATTGCCAATTACCTAGACCCGGGCAGGGGTGCCCTGAACTTCCTCGGGGACCGGCATCCTGACCATATGACTCGTGTGAAAGCTCTCTGCATTCTTCTTGGTCGGTACCCGCCGAGTCTGACAGAAGGAAACAAAGCAGAGCTGCATGCGTGGTTAAAGGATCAAGCAGCAGAGTTAGGCGTCAACCATGCGCAAGCAAATCCCAGCAGCGCTCATTAAGCGCGTTGAGAATCTAGAAAGATCGAGGCAGTCGGATAAGCGTCGGCCTGTGGCACTGTTCCCGCGACTTGTGTCCGTCGATGAGTGGGGCGACTTGGCTGTCCAGATGCAGGCGGTGCTCAAAGAGAATGTGGTCACCGATACGGCGCCTGATTATGGTGATCTGCCCCAGTTGGAACTAGTGGCGAGCCGGACGGGATGATCACGAACTCGTAGAGGTCGAACCGACCTACTTTCCCATTGTGGAAAGTCGTTGCCTGCTATTGAATTGTCAGTTGTGTGCCTGTGGTCAGAGCAAAGGATCGACTCGGACTCGAGCTGGGACGAGACTCCGATGTCGCGTTCGCACCTAGCAGCGGGCGTTAGTCATGTGATATTGTTTTTAGCGTCTAACGATCCAATACGAACGCATATAGAAACTTCGGTTCAGGGGGTTCATAAGGGATATGTTCACTAATGGATTGTGATATAGCAGGGTTTTGACATGTCTACTCAGATTGACAAAAAACATGTATTGGAGCACTACAAGTCACATGATAGTGCAGGCGGAATAATGTGCTGTGAACTCCATTCTCTCGCAAGGCGTTAGATGGCTATCATGTTAACGGGGTATTATGGAAAATAAGAAAATTAAATGGCTGATTTATACGGTATTGGTTGGCTTGATACCCATAATTTCTAGATTATTAGTTTGGGGTGTTACTCAAGCGGGAACAGTCAGCATCTTGGCAGCATCTGACTTTATAGCCTTCGGGTTAATCCTGCATATATCGAATATTAATGAAATCGAGCATTTGAGTGATAATGAGAAGTCATGGAAAACGATCCAGAATGGAACATCTATACTGTTTATAGCCCTATATAGTGTTCTTTTTTCTTTGGTAATGTTGAGTGAGGGCATTCCGAATTTCATTGATTCAAAAGTGATTAAGGCATCTGTGATCGGTTTAGCTGCGATTTCATTTTTGATCAGTTTTTCGGTATTTCATAGAATCTCTGCGATACAAAATTCGAAGGTTTTCCAATGACTACAATAGTTTTAATTTCCACATCCACGATTGGAATTCTAGGTCTTTGCGTTGTTGCGTGGTCAATATACGATACGAGAAAAAAGCACTTTAGCGAATATGTGGCAAGGAAGAGAAAGAATGATTAAGAGTTTTATATATTTGGATTCAGAAAAAATGTATTCACTTTCCTCTCAAATATTTGAAGGGATTACTGAGTATGTCTTGAACGAATCGAACGCTGAAAATCAAGAACAAGAGAGCCAAAAAGGCCCTGTGGGTAGTGGCAAAGTCTTGGCCGATGTTATAAAAAATAGCAGCAAATCTACTGAAAAAAAATTCCTGCATGATTACGCATTTACTGTGTTCCAGCGTCATTTAGAGGACGAAGGTCGCATATTGGATTTATCCGGCCCATCCCTTAAGCTGGAAGAAGTGAAGGCTTCAATAGGTCAATTCTCTTTCATCAAGGTTAGGGCTAAAGCAGTTTTTAACGATGTTGATAAAATAACTGAGCTTTTCACGGAATTTAATACTATTGGGGAAGCTCTGGCGCATATGAAGGCGTACGAAACAATTGAAAAGACGAGGGCGCAGATTGAGGAGCTTAAAAGTCAAACCAAAGATAGAAACCAGAAGTCAAGGCTAGAAGCTGAACTCAAAAGATTAACAAACGTATCCCAGTTAGCAAAGGACGGAGGGCTATATCAAGATCCTAAGTTAATGCGCGACCTTACTTTGCTTATAAAATATGGTTTTTCAGATCAGTTCGAGATACAGCAATCTAGCGGAGAGCTTGTTTTCACTTCTTGCTTAAAAAAGGAATTTTTGAGGGAGAAAGAAGAATTGCTCGTGAAGAAGTACTCTAGAAAAACCGAAAAAGAACTGATTGTTTTCGGTGTAATTTCCCAAGCCTTCTCAGCTGCTGAGCCAGATTTAAGCGGCCACGAAAATTATTCCAACTTGAAGGCAGCTTTAATGACTATTGTGGAGCACCTTACCAATATTGAGAACTCTATTTCTGGAAAACAAGAAAATGAAATCGTCATCGATCCGATTGCGGCCTATTTTCAAGTGTAGCCGCCTCCTACCAAATTCGTTAGCTCACAAGCTTGCTCCTGTTTCTTTATATACTTGCTAGCTATATGCTAAAAACCCGCCTACGGCGGGTTTTTATTTCACTTATAGCATTGGAAAAAATTGCTGTAAGTGCTTGATTTAAATGGCGGTGGGCTAAGGATTTGAACCTTAGGAGGGGATAAACCCTCAACGGTTTTCAAGACCGCCGCTTTCGACCACTCAGCCAGCCCACCGAAAAACCTTGTATGTTACTGCCCCGTCGTCGAGGCAGGCGCGATTATACAGCTATGGAAAAGTGACACAAGAGGCTGGAGGCTTCCTGTGTCACTCTGGCTCAGGATTGACCAGCAGCTTCCGCGTAAGACGGCTCCTGTGATGCGGGGCCACGGGGGTCATTGCTGGCACGCTGCACAACCCTGTCCACCGGCGTAACCGGCGGCGCGACCACATCGCTGAACATCGCCGGGTGCCCAGTGGTAATGTCCACTGTGGCCACCGGACGCGCTTCAACCCGTGGATCGTTAACAGCCCGACCCTCTTCGTTGAGCCCCGCGGTGGACACCGGCTCTTCCGGTTCAACAGCGGCGACAACCGCTGGGGCCGGCTCTGCCTCTACAGCCTGCACAGCTGTTTCCTGAACCGCCGGTTCTTTCTCAGCGATCGCCGGAGTTTCCGCTTGTTCAGCGGGCGCGGCTTCTGCTTCAAGTGGCAATTCAACCTGTGCTTCAACGGGGTCAGCTTTCTCTGTCGTAGCGACGGTAGCCTCTGTTGCAGTGACCGCAGCCTCGGCCACAACTGCCGCAGGTGCTTCTGTCTTCAGGGCTGCCGGTGTTTCCTCAACAGAGACGTCCGCGACCACTTGTGGCTTCACTTCTCCGGCCACATTGCCATCGACTTCGGCCACATTGCCATCGACGTCTTGCGTGTCAGTGGCCTCGGCGGCAGCGGGCTTGCGACTCCGATTGCGACGACGGCGCTGCGGTTCACCACGCTTCATGTCACTGGGGCGCTTCCGCGGCTTGTCACTGCTGTCCTCGGCAGCCTTGGTGTCCTGTGACTCTACTGCTACCGCCTCCGAAGACTCATTTGCCGCTTCCTCAGTAGCTTCGGGGCGACGACGCTGACTGTTGCGGCCACCGCGACGACGACTTTGGCCATTGCCACGACCCGAATCTTCATTCTCGCTGCGTTGTTTTGGCTGATCGCGATCTTCGTCTGCTTGCGCTTCTTTTTTGCGGCCTTCCTGATTGCGAGGCCGTTGCTCACCTCTGTTCTGACCACCGCGACGATTGCGATTGCGATTGCCCTGGGATTTCTGACCGCTCCTCTCTTTGGGCTTGTCGCGAGCTGCAGGCTTCGCCGGCTCTGGCTCTGCCACTGGCTCCGGTTCGCTGCCCATCAAACCCGAGAAGAGCTTTGCAAGCAGGCCTTTCTTCGGCGCGACTACAGCGGCTTTAGCCGCGGCGGGGCGCTCTTCGATTTCCGGTTTGGGGGAGGGTGCCGGTGCTGCCGACGGTGCGATGCGTTGTACTGCAGCCTGCTGTACCGGGATGTCGGCGCTGTGGCTGTCGCTGATAGCCTCAGCGTCAGGTACTGCGATATCGACGTCATAACTGACTTCATGATCCCCGTCTACTTCATCGTCGCGCAGGCGCAGAACTTCGAAGTGAGGCGTCTCCAGGTTGGGATTGGGGATTACCAGCACGCGAGTCTTGCTCACCAGCTCGATTTCGGTCAGCGCAGCGCGCTTTTCGTTAAGCAGGTACGCCGCCACGTCCACCGGCACTATGGCTCTGGCTTCCACACTGCGATCCTTGAGGGCTTCCTCTTCCAACAGGCGCAGAATGGATAAGGCGAGGGATTTGGTGTCGCGAATGGCGCCCTGGCCGGTACAACGAGGGCAGACAATAGCGCTGGTTTCACCCAGTGACGGGCGCAGGCGCTGGCGCGACATCTCGAGCAGGCCAAAACGGGAAATTCGCCCAACCTGGACCCGGGCCCGGTCAATTTCCAGGGCATCACGCACCCGGTTTTCTACCGAGCGCTGGTTGCGAGAAGACAGCATGTCGATGAAGTCGATAACCACCAGTCCGCCCATGTCGCGCAGGCGCAATTGCCTGGCAATTTCATCCGCTGCCTCGAGGTTGGTTTGTAGTGCAGTTTCCTCGATATCAGCACCGCGCGTGGCGCGAGCTGAGTTGATATCAATTGAGATCAGGGCTTCCGTCGGGTCGATCACAATGGAGCCGCCGGAGGGCAGGCGCACTTCACGCTGGAATGCCGTTTCTATCTGGCTTTCTATCTGAAAGCGGTTGAATAGCGGCACGCTGTCCTCGTACAAGCGTATACGGCTCTTGTACTGGGGCATCACCTGGCTGACAAAATCCATCGCCTGCTTGTGTGCATCAACCGAATCAATCAGCACCTGGTCGACGTCATCGCGCAGGTAATCGCGCACCGCACGGATAATGACGTTGCTCTCCTGGAACAACAGTTCCGGGGCCTTTACCTCGCTGTTGGCGGTGGTGATGGCTTCCCACAGTTGCAAAAGGTAGTTGAGGTCCCACTGCAATTCCTCGGCAGAGCGGCCAACACCCGCAGTACGGATAATAACGCCCATACCATCCGGAATTTCCAGCGCGCTCAAAGCTTCACGCAAATTGCTGCGATCGTCACCATCAATGCGACGAGAGATGCCGCCGGCCCTTGGGTTATTGGGCATCAGGACCATGTAACGCCCGGCCAGACTGATGAAAGTAGTCAGCGCGGCCCCTTTGTTGCCGCGCTCCTCCTTGTCGACCTGTACGATGATTTCAGTGCCTTCTTTGACCACATCGCGGATTTTCATGCGCCCTTCGCCGTCGCTTGGGGGCTTGCGGTAGAAGTACTCCCGGGCAATCTCCTTGAGGGGAAGGAAACCGTGACGCTCCGCGCCGAATTCTACGAAGGCAGCTTCCAGGCTGGGTTCAACCCGGGTGATCTTGCCCTTGTAGATGTTGGATTTCTTTTGCACGCGGGTGCGGTTTTCGATATCCAGATCGTACAGGCGCTGCCCATCGACCAGCGCTACGCGCAACTCTTCAGGTTGAGTTGCATTGATTAACATTTTTTTCATGATATGCCATTAGCCTCGTTGCAGCAGGCCTGGCGGGGCAGGAATCAGGTCGACTACCAGCCCGATAGGGCCGGATGACAGGAACCAGCGTCGAATAATGTCACCTTTTCCGGTAATAACCGGGGGTTTGTTGCTCGCGCCGATTCGGGCGCCCAGGTGTTTCGTCTACGACAACCACCGGCTCGGCCGTGGTTGCTACAGCGTTTCAGGGAAAGTTTAGTGGTACTGCTTTCGCCTTTTTGCTAGTGTCGCAGCACCTGAGATCTGCGACTACGCTGTGTTATCTGAATAACTGATTCTGTAACCCGGCAGTAACTGCTGCGCGGTTTATTAAATTGTCGATACCCATGTTTAGATCAGCTGTGTAGTTCAGTTTGGCTGGCGGCGGAGCGTGTTTTGCTCGCACTCTATACACGGTGGCGACATCCATTAGTAGGTGTGTGATCAGGCTGGCGGAACCGTGCATCTACTCGGCAGGTCCAAGCTGTCGCCAGCGGGTTGCGTATTCACCGACACCGGTTGTTGTAGCCGGCGGGTGTAATCACACGCCCGCGATGATATCACAGTAAACGGAAGAAAATTAAATGATTTCGGCCACTTATGCCTGAGGAAGAACCCACCCGGCAAGCTCTGGGAGTCCATCATCTTAGCGTTGATGAGGACTCTGCCGGGCAACGCCTGGACAATTACCTGATGCGCGAGCTTAAGGGCGTGCCCAAGACCCGCCTGTACCGGGCTATGCGAAAAGGGGAAATTCGGGTCAATAAAGGCAGGATCAAGGCGGACTACCGGCTGGTTGTCGGTGATCTGGTGCGGATTCCGCCCCTGCACCGCCCGTCGCCCCGGGCCCCTGCGCCGGTTCCCCGCTATTGGGCAGAACAGATATCACAGCGGATAATCTACGAGGATGAGAGGCTGCTGGTGATTAACAAACCCTCCGGGCTTGCCGTCCATGGCGGCAGTGGTCTCAATTTCGGCCTGATAGAGAGCCTGCGACAGCTGCGGCCCGATGATCGCTATCTCGAGCTGGTACATCGCCTGGACCGGGATACTTCCGGCGTCATCATGATCGCCCGGAAACCGGCAATATTGCGCGAGCTGCATCGCCAGCTGCGAGAGGACAAAATCGACAAGCGCTACCTCGCTCTGGTGGCAGGGAGCTGGCCGAAGAGCCTGCGGGTAGTGGACGCGCCGCTGGAGAAAAATGTACTGCAATCGGGTGAGCGCATGGTCCGTGTGGCGAAAGAGGGGAAAAGGTCCATCACCGAATTCAGTATAAAAGAGCGGCTTCCGGGAGTAACCCTTATCGAGGCCAAGCCCATTACCGGCCGCACCCACCAGATAAGGGTGCATGCCAGGCAGGCGGGGTTTCCATTGCTGGGGGACGATAAGTACAGCAACGAACGGACCGAGGCAGTGTGCCGTGCGCTGCACCTGCAGCGCCTCTTTCTGCACGCCCGCTCACTGCGTATCACGCTGCCGGAAAGCGGTGTGCTGAACCTGGAGGCCCCACTAGATCAAGATCTCGAAAATATATTAACTAAACTACGTAACTAACTAATTATGATTGCAATATTTGACTGGGACGGGACGCTTTGTAACTCCATCGACCACATTGTTGAGGCGATGCAGGACACCGCAACAGAGCTGGACTTAACACCGCCTACGGTGATGGCTATTCGCGATATTGTTGGCCTGGGCTTGCCCGAGGCCGTCAGCCGACTGTTTCCCGCGCTCGATGTCGATCAGTGTGGCGATGTAGCTGCAGCGTACTCGCGCCATTTTTCGGCCCCCGGGCGGGCACCGTCAGAACTGTTTGCTGGCGCCATGGAGACACTGGAAGCACTGCGGGGGCGTGGAATAGAGCTGGCGGTGGCCACCGGCAAGAGTCGGCGAGGCCTGGACCGGGTGCTGGGCACGCTTGGCCTGGAAGATTTTTTTGACGCGACTCGCTGTGCCGATGAGACCCGCTCCAAGCCTAATCCAATGATGCTGCATGAAATCATGACAGCGCGCGCTAAAACGCCCCACGAGGTTGTGGTAATAGGTGATAGCGAATACGACCTCGATATGGCCCGTCAGGCAGGGGTACGATCAGTTGGGGTAAGTTTCGGAGTTCACGACAATGACCGGCTCGCAGCGTTCGCCCCGCTGGCCATTGTAGATGCGCTACCGGCATTATTGGCCATGGAGGTTTTCAGGCGGTAATCGTCCCAATACCGGTTAGTGCGCTTGCCAGTATATATACCGCTCTGGGCACGACCATATCGCACGCCTAAATCTCGCAAAGTCCTCCGCTTTTGTTGCCAAGTTCGCGGAAATTGATGCTAAAAGGTTCCACGTGGAACCTTTCGAAGCGGACACGACCTGCTCCCGCCGGGTAGCCGCCCGCGAAAAAACAGGCTTGCCGCTCAACAGCTGGTGGGCGCAGAGGGATGCGAAGGCCAGAATCACATCCATATGCCAGCCTTTGGCACCGGCAGATTGACGTGAACTAATTGTATTTAAAAGATATTTTTGACAAAGAGTGAAACCGCCCCTATGATGCGCGCCTATGTTGAGTGAGCCCCTCCCGAGCACGTTGGATGTCCGCAAGGCAGCAGTGCGTGGCGTGAGTATTAAGGGAACGCTAAAACCTCTTGATTTACAACGTCTTCGACCACTATTAGCCGATGACGATGGCATGATTCAAGCGGAATTAACGTTCTCCAGGGACGAGGAAAACAGGCACCTGATTCACCTTGAGACAACAGCTGAGGTGTCGGTGGTCTGTCAGCGCTGTCTTGAACCCATGATCCAGACACTGGCCTGTGAGAACACCCTGGCCGTTGTGTGGACCGATGAGCAAGCTGCGCACCTTCCCCGGCACCTGGAACCGCTTATAGTTGAAGGGGAGGCTTGTAGGCTTTGGGATGTAGTTGAGGACGAATTGATCCTGGCTCTCCCAGCCTTTAGCTATCACGAAACGGAAGAATGTAAGCAAACATTGGCAAGGTTCAACGCCGCTCAAGCGCCCGCAGGGGAAAATGAGCCCGCCGAGAAACCGAATCCATTTAACGTGCTGGCGCAATTGAAGCCCGGCAGCAAAAACTAGGAGTCAGTTATGGCTGTCCAGAAAAGTAAGAAAACGCGCTCACGCCGCGGTATGCGCCGTTCCCACGACGCTCTGTCCGGGCCTACCTTATCAGTAGACCAGACATCGGGTGAGACTCACCGTCGTCATCACATCACTGCTGATGGATTCTACCGCGGCAAGAAAGTCATCGAAGTCGGTGGCGAAGACTAGAGATTCGATCGACTGAGCCCTGCCGTTTACACACACGGTGTGGCTCGCATTCGGTCACTTGGCCGGGGGCTTCAGCCCCCGTTCTTCTCTCGGGGCTGTAGCCATTCGGCCACGCCTCAGCAAGTCCCAGGCAGTATCCCCCAAAAATCCCTCTCGCGCAGAACTCCCGCGATACACACTTGTGTGTTGCCGTTTTCAGGGGTGGGCTACACTTTTTGTGCTGGCGACAGTTTCTGTATGTTCCCCAGTCCGATATCTTTAGCACTCAGGAGTAAATCATGACAGACAAGGTGATCGCCTTTGTTTTTCCCGGCCAGGGCTCGCAGAAAGTAGGCATGCTCGGCGCCGCGTATGAGCGCTTTTCCGCCGTGCGCGATACCTACGCAGAAGCCTCGCAGGTGTTGGGGTACGATATGTGGGACCTGATTAGTCATGGTGAACAGGATGCGCTCAACCTGACTGAAACGACACAGCCGGTGTTGCTCACCTCGAGTGTCGCGCTATGGCGGGCCTGGCTGGAGCAGGGCGGCCCGAAACCTTCGATCATGGCAGGTCACAGCCTGGGAGAGTTCTCAGCCCTGGTATGTGCCGGCGCACTGAGTTTTGCCGATGCGGTAAAGCTGGTAAAACTGCGTGGTGCTTTTATGCAAACAGCCGTGCCGGTGGGCGAGGGCGCAATGGCTGCGATAATTGGCCTGGATGATGCCGCTATCAATGTGGTTTGCGCGAAAGCTGCGGCCAGCACGGGCCAGGTTGTAGCGGCAGTCAATTTCAACTCTCCCGGCCAGGTTGTTATTGCTGGCCACAGCGGTGCAGTTGATGTTGCCATCGGCTTATTGAAAGAAGCGGGGGCCAAACGTGCCCTGCCGCTGCCGGTTAGCGCACCATTCCACACGGAACTCATGAAGCCCGCCGGAGAGCGACTGGCTGAGGTGATTGCCGGGCTGACTATTACAGCGCCAGGCATACCGGTAGTGCACAATGTGCACGCTGCAACCGAAAACGAGCCGGACAAAATCAAGTCATTATTGGTTGAGCAGATATACAGCCCTGTACAATGGACGGGTTGCGTCGAGGCTATAGTGCAATCAGGTGTCAACAATATCATCGAGTGCGGCCCCGGGAAGGTGTTGAGTGGACTGAGCCGTCGAATCGACAAATCGCTGCAAGGCTTCTCACTTGAAGATCCGGACGAATTGTTGGCCGCACTGGAAACACTCAAGTCATAAGAAGAGGGTATAAACCATGAGTGAAGAGAATAAAGTCGCATTGGTAACAGGCGCCAGCCGCGGGATCGGCAAGGCTATTGCGCAACATCTGGCGGCGGCGGGTTGCACTGTTATTGGCACGGCCACCAGCGATGAGGGCGCGAAAAACATTACTGCTTACCTGCAGGAATCCGGCAATAGCGGCTGCGGTATGAAGTTGCTGGTCGGCAATGACGAAAATGTCATAGAAGTTATCAAAGCAATCACCGCCCAGTTTGGCGCACCGCTGGTGCTGGTGAATAACGCCGGCATCACTCGGGACAACATTCTTATGCGAATGAAGCCCGATGAATGGGGTGATGTTATAGATACCAATCTGACTTCACTCTATCGCGTCAGCAAGGCCTGCTTGCGCGGCATGACAAAGGCCCGCTGGGGCCGTATTGTCAATATCACCTCTGTGGTAGGCTCCATGGGTAATATGGGGCAGGCCAATTACGCTGCGACCAAAGCGGGAGCAGAGGGCTTTTCGCGTGCGCTCGCACGAGAGTTGGGCTCCCGTTCGGTCACCGTCAATTGCGTGTCGCCAGGTTTCATCGATACGGATATGACCCGGGAACTCAGTGAGGACCAGCGTGCGTTGATGTTGAGTCAAATTCCATTGGGAAGATTGGGGGCTGCGGATGAAATCGCGGCGCTGGTGGCCTTTATTTGCAGTGACGCGGGTGCGTATATTACCGGCGAGACCATACACATAAATGGCGGTATGTATATGAGTTAAGCCTTTGAAAAAAAACAATAAAAATTGGTCGTCGTTGACGTCTCAAAAAAAGATTTTAAACTCTCTGTTAAAACAGAGTAAACTGCGCGCTCAGGCCAGCTAAGCGGGTTTGATTCAGCACTAATCTCAGGAGAATAGTATAATCATGAGCAGCATTGATGAACGCGTTAAGAAAATCGTCGCAGAACAACTTGGCGTTAAAGAAGAAGAAGTGCAGACTGAGGCCTCTTTTGTAGAGGATTTGGGTGCTGATTCTCTCGACACGGTTGAACTCGTAATGGCCCTGGAAGAAGAATTTGAAACTGAGATCCCGGATGAGGAAGCTGAAAAAATCACCACTGTAAAGTTGGCGATTGATTACATCACTGCAAACCTCGCCTGATCTACTTCCTTCGTTCTCAGGAAAAGCCGTTTCTATTCTGTTAGAGCGGCTTTTCTTATTTATGCTTCCTAGTGTGTGCAACACTAATATCTCGCCCTGCAAGGAGTTAACGTGTTGATTGGCAGAAGAGTCGTTGTTACCGGCATGGGTATGCTGAGTCCGCTCGGTAATACCGTGGACGATACCTGGACGAATATTCTAGCGGGCAAAAGTGGTGCTGCACCCATTGAGAGCTTCGATGTATCGGCATTCAGCACACGCTTCAGCGCCAGCGTAAAAAACTTCGATATTTCGCAGTACCTACCAGTGAAAGACGCGCGCAAAATGGATCAGTTCGTCCAGTTCGGCATGGCGGCTGGCATCCAGGCAATGCGCGACAGTGGCCTGGAAATTTCAGAGGAAATGGCCCCACGTGTCGGCTGTGCGATTGGCTCCGGTATTGGTGGCATAGGGCAGATAGAAAAGAACGCAGAGATTATCAGGGCATCTGGCCCGCGTAGAATTTCGCCTTTTTTCGTGCCCGGTTCAATCATCAACATGATCGCCGGTAATCTCTCGGTCATGTTCAACCTGCAGGGGCCAAACCTTGCTATCGTGACTGCCTGTACTTCCGGTACCCACAACATTGGCCTTGGCGCGAAGTTGATTGCCGCCGGTGATGCCGATGCTATGCTCGTTGGGGGCGCGGAAATGGCGACCACCCCTGTAGGCCTGGGGGGCTTCGCCGCCGCTCGCGCACTGTCTACCCGCAACGATGACCCCCAGGCAGCGTCCAGGCCGTGGGACCGTGACCGGGATGGTTTTGTACTGGGTGACGGCGCCGGCGTGCTGATGCTGGAAGAATACGAATCGGCCAAGGCCCGCGGTGCAAAAATATATGCGGAAGTGCTGGGTTTTGGTATGAGCGGCGACGCCTACCACATGACCCTTCCTCCGGAGGACGGCAGAGGCGCGGCAGCAGCGATGTCCAATGCCATCCGGGATGCTGGCATTGCCGTCGAAAGAATTAGCTATATCAATGCCCATGGAACCTCTACAAATGCAGGGGACCTGGCCGAGAGCCGAGCAGTAGAGACTGTTCTTGGCAACGCTGCGGCACAGGTGGCCGTAAGCTCTACCAAATCGATGATCGGGCATTTACTCGGTGCTGCGGGCGCGGTAGAGGCAATTTTCTCCATACTTGCTCTGCGTGACCAGGTTGCACCACCGACAATCAACCTGGAAAACGTGGCCGAAGGCTGTAACCTCAACTACGTACCCAATACTGCGCAGGAGCGGCCAATCGATTGCGTCATCAGCAATTCCTTTGGCTTTGGCGGAACCAACGGTTCATTGCTGTTCGCAAACCCGGATTGATTGCTGCACCCGTGCCCGGGGATGCCCTGATATGGCTGGACGGAGCTGAAGCATCTGCTCTGCCGCTTCCCGATCGCGGCCTCGATTTTGGCGACGGTGTCTTTGAAACCCTGCTAATCAGACGCGGTGAGCCGCTCTACCTCGACCTGCATCTCGCGCGGATGCAGCGTGGTTGTACGGCGCTATCCCTTCCCGATGGCGAAACCACTGTGCGCCGACACCTGCAGATCGCCATCGCAGCCCTGACTGCCCGGGGATGGCTCTGGGCATCCCTGAGAATCACCCTGAGCCGGGGTCCTGGCCCACGTGGCTACAGGCCGCCGGCTGATACCCGGCCGCGGGTAATCATCAGCGCCACCCGGCTGGACACAGTAGGGCAGGACCTGCCGGCGTCCGCCGCACTGCATCTGGCGACGATGCGCTGGGGAACCCAGCCCGCGCTGGCAGGGCTGAAACACCTCAACCGACTGGAGCAGGTATTGGCCGCGGCGGAATACTCCGAGGCGGGGCTTGATGAGGCCGTAATGCTCGATCAACAGGGACAGGTGATCTCGGTGGTTGCCGGCAATCTCTTTATTGTTGCCGGCGGCGAAATCCTTACTCCCGCGCTTGAACACTGTGGCATTTGTGGCACCCGGCGAGAGCTGGTGAAGCGTCGCTGGGCGCCCGCTATCGGTCTTGCCGTTCGCGAGTGCACGCTTGAGATCAGCCAGCTGGAGCAGGCCGACGAGGCCTTTTACACCAACAGTCTCGTCGGCCTGCGGCCGGTGGCGAGTTTTGCCCAGCGGCGCTGGTCAGAACACCCAACCTGCGACGCCCTGTACCGGCAATATCGCGAGGATTGGACGTGATCCGTAAACTGCTACTGCTCTTCCTGCTAGCAGTGCTGACGGGGGTTCTGGCTCTGCAGGAGTTGGAGCGACGCTGGCAGGAGCCGTTGACATTGCCTGCAAACGGACAGCCCTTGCTGGTTCAATCGGGAGAAACACTGCGTGCAGTTGCCGGGCGCTTGCAGCAGAGCGGCGCCATACGATACCCCGAACTGCTTATTCTCTATGCCAGGTGGACGGGAGCTGACCAACAAATCAAGCAGGGTGAATATCTGCTTACGCCTCCACTCACATCTTTGCAACTGTTGCGCCTACTGCAAAGTGGCAAAGTTATGCACTATCAGGTGACACTGCCTGAAGGTATCACACTGGATCAAGCAATCGCTGTTCTTGCAGGTGAAGAGCAATTGAAACAGGTACTTCAAGGGGTGACCGATCCCCGCGTGCTGGATATGGTGGCGCCATATGAGAGTCCTGAAGGGTGGTTTTTCCCCGACACATACCATTTTACCCGCGACTCCACCGACCTGGAACTGCTGCAACGAGCATATGCAAGAATGGTGGCAGTACTGGATGAAGAATGGCAGGGTAGAGCGACTGAGCTGCCCTATGAAAGCCCCTACGAGGCGCTGATAATGGCATCGATTATTGAACGGGAAACCGGTTTGCCAGCGGAGCGAGCGCAGATAGCAGGGGTTTTTGTGCGCCGTCTGCAACAGGGCATGCGCCTGCAAACCGACCCAACCATCATTTACGGTCTCGGTGAGGCATTTGACGGCAACCTGCGGCGCAGCCATCTCAGTGATGACAATAACCTTTACAATACCTACCGCATTACCGGGCTGCCGCCCACACCTATTGCCTTGCCTGGACGGGATTCAATTCATGCGGCCCTGCATCCAGCAGCTGGCAAGGCGCTGTTTTTTGTGGCCCGAGGCGATGGCGGGCATGTGTTCAGCGAGACACTGGCAGACCACAGGGCGGCCGTGCGCAAATACCAATTACGTCGTAACAAGAACTATCGTTCCAGCCCGGAGAAACCATGAGTACCAGAGGCCTGTTTATCACCGTGGAAGGTGGTGAAGGAGTTGGCAAATCGACAAATATCGCTTTCCTCGAGCAACATTTACGCGATCGGGGTGTGGACCTGCTGGTTACCCGCGAGCCGGGGGGGAGCAAGCTCGGTGAGACTCTCAGGCAGCTGCTGTTGGATGTTGACGATGAGCCTGTCGACCCCATGGCAGAGCTACTGATGATGTTCGCTGCAAGAGCACAACACATCAAGACGCGCATAGAGCCGGCGCTAAGCGCGGGGCGCTGGGTGCTTTGTGACCGCTTTACAGATGCGACTTATGCCTATCAATGCGGGGGACGTGGCATTCCCCGCAGCGCCGTCGCTGCGCTGGAGGAGCTGGTACAGGGGCAGTTGCGTCCCGATTGCACCCTGCTGTTGGACGCGCCGGTAAGTACCGGCATGGCGAGGGCGCGGGAGAGAGGGGAACTGGATCGTTTCGAGCGCGAAGAACTGGCTTTTTTTGAGCGCGTGCGCGCCACCTACCTCGACCTCGCAGAAAGCAGTAGCGGTCGTTACCGTGTTGTCGATGCCAGCCAATCTCTGGAGGCGGTACAAATACAGTTGCTCAAAGTCTGCAATGACCTGACCGGTTGCTGGAGCGTGAGGCACCCGACGCCATGACAGAGGAGAATGAACTACCCGCTGTGAGCGCACCCATGCCCTGGCAGACGGAAGAGTGGCAGCGACTTGGCCAGCAGATCAATCGCGACGAGCTGCCGCACGCTCTGTTGATCAGCGGCCCTCAGGATACCGGCAAGTCCCGGTTGGGCCTGGCCCTGGCCCGTCTGCTGCTCTGCTCGCAACCCGCAGCCGGTTTGAACTGCGGCCACTGCCACGCTTGTGAGCTCAGTGCCAGCGGCAACCACGGCGATTTTCAGTGGCTTGCACCAGAGGGCAAGAGCCGGATCATTAAGATTGACCAGGTTCGCAAGATTGTCGAGTTCACCAATATGACTGCGGGGTTTGGCCTGCGCAAGATCGCCGTATTTTCACCTGCCGAAAACATGAATGTCAGTGCGGCTAACGCCTTGCTGAAAGTGTTGGAAGAGCCCCCGGCAAATACCCATCTCATCCTGATTTGCCATCGCCTGCACGGGCTGCCTGCCACCGTGCGGTCGCGCTGCCAGATACTGCGTCCCACGATTCCTTCACGCGAGCAGAGCCTGACCTGGCTGGATCAGATATGCGCAACACGGGCCGACAGTGAAAGCCTGTTGGACCTGGCCGGTGGTTTGCCACTGCTGGCAGAGCGTCTAAATGGCCAGGAGGCTGCAGACGTACTGCAGCGAATTACCCAGGCGATCGCTGCCTTGCTTTCCGGCCGGCTGGATGCGGCGTCATTGGCTAAGGCACTTGCCGCAGGGGATCTGGGGCAGACTCTGGCACAGCTCGCAGCCGGTATACAGAAACAGCTGCGAGCACTAGACGGCGCACGCCTCTGCAGTAGCCAGGCCAGGGCGGGGTTCGCGCTACTGGACGAAATTTTACAAATTCAGCGCGCACTCAATGCCGGCTCCAATCCCAACCCCCAACTTTTGCTGGAGACACTTGTGGCAAAAGTACAGCGAGTGTTGGGCGACGGCGGGCTTGATGATAATATCGGAAGTATGCAAAGAGGCACTTCTCCATGACTGACGAAAGACATAGCAACCGCAATGGTATCCTGTCGCTGACGATCAAGGACAAAGCCGTTCTGTACTCGGCCTATATGCCGTTCCTGCTGCATGGCGGCCTGTTCGTTCCCACCAACAAAACCTACGACATTGGTGATGAGGTGTTCATGCTGCTCACACTGATGGACGAACCCGAGAAGATACCTATCGCTGGCAAAGTCGTATGGGTTACGCCCCGCGGGGCGCAGGGTAACCGCACTGCGGGCATAGGTGTGCAGTTCAGCGAGCAGGATGCCATCGCAAACGCCAAGATCGAGAACCACCTGGCTGGCTCCCTGTCCTCTGATCGCCCCACCCATACCATGTGACACACCTGATAAATATTTTAAATATAGCTCTTAAGTAATTGAATATAAAAGATTGAATCTAAAAAAATGGGTCCCGAAAGGGACCCAACAAGACCATTAGGAGTGAAACATAAAGGAATTTCTTCCCTCTAGGAGCATTGGGTTTGCTCCTGTGTCTACCCGGTTATTCCAGGGGATGGGCACACACAAGTTAAGTATCGCCCATCAATGAAAATTTACCATCGTCGCTGCCGCGTTTTTTTAGCCTCATTAGAAATATACAAATTGTTTTTAATCACAGTTGGCGATAAAAAATGACTAGCAAGACCGCTGACGGCTTTCTTACGGGCATCCTGGAGGGATTTTACGGGCGACCATGGCCATTCGAAACACGCCTTGCCTACGCAGAATTTCTCTCTCAGGCGGGACTGAACACCTGCCTCTACTGCCCCAAGGCAGACCCATACTTGCGAAAGCAGTGGCAGTGCGACTGGCCAGCTGCAGAATGGCAGCAATTACTCGAACTTTCCCGGGCTTATCGACAGCGGGGTATCCACTGGGGAGTCGGCTTGTCACCGTTTGCGCTGTATCTGGATTACGGGCCCAAGCAGCGCGAACAACTAAAGCGCAAGATATCCCGCTTGTCCCAGCTTGAGGCGCCATTGCTGGCCATCCTGTTTGATGACATGCCCGGTGATATCACTGCGCTGGCCGGGCGGCAAGCGGAGATTGTCGCCGATGTGGTCTCCTGGCTGCCCGAAGTGAGGGTGCTGGTATGTCCTACCTACTACAGTTTTGACCCGGTACTGGAGAAATTTTTCGGCACCATGCCCACGGACTACTGGCCCCAACTCGGGGCTGAGCTGCCGCCTGACGTGGATGTGTTCTGGACCGGTAACCAGGTTTGCTCTGACGCAATAACCCGGACAGATATAGAAAGAATATATGCCCGTATGGGCCGGCCTGTGCTGCTGTGGGATAACTATCCGGTGAATGATGGGGCGGTGCGCAGCAACTTCCTCTACCTGGATAGACTGTCAGGGCGTGAACAATTACCGGAGACACTGCTCAGCGGCCATTTGTGTAACCCCATGAATCAGGGCCTGCTGTCATTGCCAGCGCTGGGTGGCCTGGCGGACCTGTACCGAGTGGATTTAAGTAACAAACAGTGGATACACGAGGCTATCGGTGCCGCCACCTGGCAGCAGCTACAGCAGGACCGACGCACATTTGAAGAGTTGGGCTTGAGTGGTATGGGGCAGGAGCGTTGCCAGACTCTCGCCCGACAGTACCGTGCGCTGCCAGGGCCCGCTGCACAAGAGGTGGCTCAGTGGTTGTCGGGGGAGTTTCAATTCGACCCGGCCTGCCTGACAGATTGAGCAACTGATGAAGCATCGCGTGGATAGCGCCTCACAGCTCACCCACCTGCATGGAGACCCCAGGGCCTGCTACCGGCGCTGGCGCGAGACACTGCAGGCGGAGGAAGCCCTGCTGCTGGTAGATTTTACCTTCAACGCGTATTGGCTTGAGCAGGCTGTGCCACTGCAATTGACGGCTATATATTGCGTACGCGGCGACGAATTAGAGCTGGCAGTCACCGACCATGCCCTGGTGGTCGATGACCTCGCGCCAAGGCAGCAGTATATTCGCTGGGTGCGCCGGCACCGGCTTTTGAGCTATATAGCGGGCAGCCCGATCCCGCTGGCAGCGCAGAGCATCGCCAAGCCCTGGGGCGAGGAAATCTGGTATACCGCGGTAGAGCACCGTGGCGTCTGCAATTTTGGCGGGGAAGCTGGGGTGGTACCCATTCCCTGGTTGCAGGCGGCACTGCCCGACAACCTGGCGGGTACACCGGGCGAGCCACTGATACTGCTAAAAATTCTGGCACCTACCGCGCTGCCAATTCTGGGTGACCTGTATTTCGAGCTGCATGAGACCAAACGCGAAGCCTATGTGGTAATTCATATTGATCCCCAGGCCTGGCCCGACGGCATTGGCTACATGCGCTACGGTTTTGATCCGCAACAACGCGCCGCGTACGAGTCTGACGAGGCATTCCGGGCGGCCTACCTGGCTGCCGTGCTGGCCTACCGCTCCCAACGCCGAAAGCTGGACGCTCTGGCAGAGCAGGGGGAGGAGGGCAGCGCACAAGAGCATGAGCGGGAGCGTACCCTGCGCCAGCAAATGGAGCGCTTTACGTTATTGTTACCCCTGCGGGTGGGCGATATTGTGCCGGTACCGCAACTGTTCCCCCACGCCCTGCAACACGGCGTGCGCACGGTAGAATTCCAGACTCCCAGTTATGAGCGCAAAATCATTTCCTTTGCACAAAAAGTGCTGACCCAGGACGATTGGGACACTGGTGAGGCAGTGGCCGAAATGCTACTTGAGCCGCCACCGACGCCGCTTCCAGCTGTACCGCCGGTGCCCGACAACGTGGCCATCGACGGTGTAGTGGACTTCCCGGATTTCGACGTTGTGCGAGTGCGAATTCGGCCCGGGACCAGTTGGACTTACCAGACCGGGGGGAGCTACCGGTTGCTGATGGTGCTCAGCGGCACGCTGGCGCTATCGGAGGCTATTTATGGCCCGGAGCAGGCGTTGTTATTGCCGCATTCCTGGAGCGGTCTTCTCGCCGCCCCGGAGGCCCCGTCAGCGCTGGTTTTCCTGTTGGCAAAGCCCCGCAGTTAAGTGGTTGAACCTGCTGGGGCTTTGTGGCAGAATCTGCGCCCTTGTGACTGCCCCAAGCGACGGCCAGGGCGCATTATTAGTTCTAAATAATCAATTGGTTATGCAAATAATGTGATAGTTTTTCTAACTTGGTGTCGGCCGGCAACAAGGGTGTTCATTGCGCGGAAGTGGCGAAATTGGTATACGCGCTGGATTTAGGTTCCAGTGCCGCAAGGCGTGAGAGTTCGAGTCTCTCCTTCCGCACCAAACAAAAAAACGACACTCCCGGGGGCCCATTGGCTCCGGGAGCGTCCAACGAACGAACGCTGCCCGCGTTCGCCATCTATCGGATTGTAGTAGAGGAAATACCATGCAGGTTTCTATAGAGACGACTTCAGGCCTGGAGCGTCGTTTGACTGTTGGCGTACCCGCAGAGCGCATAGAGTCCGAGGTTGACAGCCGACTGCAAAAAGCCGCGGGCAATGTTCGTTTGCCAGGTTTTCGGCCCGGCAAGGTTCCCATGAAAGTCATGCGCCAACGTTTCGGCGCGGGAGTCCGCCAGGAAGTGCTGGGCGAGGTAATGAGCCAATCCTTCCAGGAGGCCGTGGTACAGGAAAAACTGCGACCAGCAGGGCAGCCCAGTATCGAGCCGAAGACACTTGAAGCCGGAAAAGATCTGGAATACATCGCGACTTTTGAGGTTTTCCCCGAGGTTGAAGTGGTGGAAATCAAGGATTTTGAGGTAGAGAAGCCGGTGGCCGAAGTGAGCGACGAGGACGTCGACAACATCATCGAAGTCTTCCGCAAGCAACAGGGCAGCTGGGAAGTGGTAGAAAGAGCCGCCGCTGAAGGTGACAAGGTCAACATCGACTATGCCGGCACGCGCGATGGTGAGGAATTTGAAGGTGGCAGTGCCACCGGCAGTGATCTGGAGTTGGGTTCCGGCCGTATGATTCCTGGATTCGAAGACGGCGTGGTTGGCATGGTCGCAGGGGAGGAAAAAACCCTGCAGCTGAGTTTCCCCGAGGATTATCACAGCGAGGAGTTAAAGGGCGCTGCGGTTGAGTTCAAGGTTACCCTGAACAACGTTCAGGAAATGTCTCCCGCGGAACTCAATGAAGAGCTGTTCGCCAAGTACGGCGTAGAAGACGGTGGGCTGGACGAGTTCCGCACCGAGGTTCGCCAGAACATGGTGCGTGAATTAAAGAACGCGGTAGAAAGCAAGGTGAAACAACAGGTAATGGAAGCCTTGTCGGCAGCACATGAGTCGGTGGAAGTACCTCGCGCGCTGTTGGGCCGAGAAGTGGAAGCCATGCGCAACCAGATGTTCCAGCAGTTCGGGGGCGCTGGTGCGGCTCAGGACCTCGATTTAAAATCTCTGCTGCCAGACGAGATGTTTGCGGAAAATGCCGAGCGGCGGGTCAAACTAGGCCTGGTTCTGGCGGAACTGGTGGCCAAATTGAAGCTTAAAGTGGATGCGCAGAAGGTGCGTTCCACCATCGAGGAAATGGCCTCCACCTACCAGGATCCAGAGGAGGTCATCAACTATTACTACTCGAACCAGGAGCAGTTGGCCTCAGTGGAATCTAAAGTTTTGGAAGACCAGATGGTTGAAAAGCTGTTGAGCAATGCCCATATAGTAGAGAAGCCGTGCAGCTACCAGGAAGCGCTGGCCAAGGGTGAGGCAGAGGCCTGACCCCGGCGGCAATAAACCGGTATGCTCTGAGGTACTTTAGACAATTGAACAATAACCACCAGGGGACGGCACGCATGTCATTTCAGTTCGATGGGCAAAACAAGCAGACGGTACACAATCTGGGGCTTGTTCCCATGGTGGTCGAACAGACCGCTCGCGGTGAGCGCTCATACGATATTTACTCGCGGCTTCTGAAGGAGCGAGTCATTTTTGTTGTGGGTACTGTAGAGGACCACATGGCCAACCTTATCGTTGCCCAGTTACTGTTCCTCGAGTCGGAAAACCCCGACAAGGATATTCACCTGTATATCAACTCCCCAGGCGGTTCAGTCACCGCGGGGCTCTCGGTATACGACACCATGCAATTCATCAAACCCGATGTCAGCACCATGTGTATCGGGCAGGCCGCCTCTATGGGCGCTTTCCTGCTGTGTGGCGGAGCGAAGGGCAAGCGTTTTTGTCTGCCCAATGCTCGCACCATGATTCACCAGCCCAGCGGCGGCGCACAGGGTCAGGCCACGGATATTGAGATCCAGGCCAGGGAAATCCTGATCATTCGGGAGCGGCTGAATCAACTGATGGCAGAGCATACAGGCCAGAGCCTGGAGGTTATCGAGCGCGATACCGAGCGCGACCGCTTCATGAATGCCGAGCAGAGCAAGGAATACGGCCTGATAGACGAAGTGGTCACTTCCAGAAGTATCCCGGCGACTGAAAAGTAGCCCCGGTACCGGCTGCGGGCAACACAGGCATAAAGCCTGTAGAAAGGCCCGCAGAAAGCCAGGATATCCGCGTTTTAGCCCCTCAGGGCTTGCAAATGGCCTGAAAAGTCATCATCGTAGTACTTAAGATGATCAGGCATCGACACACAGGGCGTAGGACGGCCGAATGAGCGACAAAACCACCAATTCCAGCGACGGCGGCAAGCTGCTTTACTGTTCCTTTTGCGGCAAAAGCCAGCACGAGGTGCGCAAGCTGATAGCCGGGCCATCCGTGTTCATCTGCGATGAGTGCGTGGACCTTTGCAACGATATTATTCGTGAAGAAGTCCAGGAGGCCAGCAGCGAATCCGGGCAGGAGCACCTGCCTGTTCCGCAAGAAATCAATGCCATTCTCGACGAGTATGTTATCGGCCAGGCGCGCGCCAAAAAGGTACTGTCTGTTGCCGTATACAACCACTACAAGCGTCTGCGCCACAGCCAGGGTCGCACTCAGGAAGTTGAGCTGGGTAAAAGCAACATATTGCTGGTAGGGCCTACCGGCAGCGGTAAGACACTGCTGGCGGAAACCCTTGCACGATTACTCGATGTGCCGTTTACCATTGCCGATGCCACCACACTGACCGAAGCGGGTTACGTGGGTGAGGATGTGGAAAATATCATCCAGAAGTTGTTGCAAAAGTGCGATTACGACGTTGAAAAAGCCCAGGTGGGTATCGTATACATCGATGAAATTGACAAGATTTCACGCAAATCAGACAACCCTTCCATTACCCGCGATGTATCGGGCGAGGGTGTGCAGCAGGCACTGCTGAAGTTAATTGAAGGCACGGTTGCCTCTGTGCCGCCACAGGGTGGGCGCAAGCATCCGCAGCAGGAGTTCCTGCAGGTTGATACCTCCAACATCCTGTTTATCTGCGGCGGTGCATTTGCTGGTCTGGACAAGGTTATCCGCAATCGCTCGGAAAAAGGCGGCATTGGTTTCTCCGCTGAGGTGAAGAGCAAGGATGAGCGCCGCAATGTCGGTGAGCTATTGTTCGACCTGGAGCCGGAAGATCTGGTTCAGTACGGCCTTATTCCTGAGTTTGTTGGCCGGCTGCCCGTCATCGCCACACTGGAAGAACTGGATGTCGATGCGCTGGTGCAGATTCTGACAGAACCAAAGAACGCTTTGACGAAGCAATACAGCAAGCTATTTGAGATGGAAGGGGTTGAAGTGGATTTCCGTGAAGATGGCCTGCGAGCGATTGCGGAAAAAGCCATGGAGCGGAAAACCGGTGCCCGGGGTCTTCGCTCGATTCTGGAAGGCGTGCTGCTGGACTCCATGTACAACATTCCATCCCGTACCGATGTCAGCAAGGTCGTCATCGACGAATCGGTCATTCTTGGCGATTCTGAGCCACTGCTGGTGTACCAGAACAATGAGCCAGCACCCAGGGCAGCCTCCACTGACGAATAGTCCCTGGTTGACCGCCAGGTTTCCTGGCGGTTGGCTTTGAAGCCCCGAATTCTATCAGGCGCTTGTAATCCGGGAATCTGCCCCAACCATAGTTACAACGCCTGAATACAGCCAACCCGGAGACTTTTATGGGTTCTTCCTCTGTTATTGAACTTCCCCTGTTACCCCTGCGCGATGTGGTGGTCTACCCGCATATGGTGCTACCTCTGTTCGTCGGCCGAGAGAAATCTATCGAGGCCCTCGAATACGCTATGGCCAACGACAAGCAGGTTCTACTTGTGGCCCAGCGCAATGCGGCGGACGACGATCCCGGCGCTGACGACATTTACCAGATGGGTACGGTCTCCAATATTCTGCAGTTGCTGAAACTACCTGATGGCACGATAAAAGTGCTGGTGGAAGGCGGTTATCGGGCTGTTGTTGACAGTATTGATGACGAGGGCAACTTTGCCACTGCCGGTGTACGCGAAGTCCTCAGTGATGAAATTCCCGAAAATGAAGTCGAGGGCCTACTGCGTTCGACCATCACCCAGTTTGAAAAATACGTTAATCTCAGCAAGAAAGTACCCGCGGAAGTATTGACCTCCCTGACCGGTATTGATGAACCGGGGCGTCTCGCCGATACCATCGCCGCTCACATGAGCGTCGACCTGGAAGAAAAGCAGCGCATACTGGAAATAACCGGTATTCGCCCACGGCTGGAACACCTGCTGGGCCTGATGGAAGCAGAAATCGACCTGTTTCAGGTTGAAAAGCGCATTCGTGGCCGGGTCAAGAAACAAATGGAGAAGAGCCAGCGCGAGTACTATCTCAACGAACAGATGAAGGCCATTCAGAAGGAACTGGGTGATATGGACGAGGCGCCAAACGAAATGGATGAACTCCAGATTCGTATTGACGACGCCAAAATGCCCGATGAGGCGCGAGAAAAAGCGCTCACCGAGTTGGGCAAGTTGAAAATGATGTCGCCCATGTCAGCAGAGGCATCCGTGGTGCGCAGTTATATTGACTGGATGGTCACCGTGCCCTGGTCAAAGCGTAGCAAGGTCAAGCACGACCTCACCAATGCAGCCAGAATACTTGACGAAGATCACTACGGCCTGGACGAAGTGAAGGACCGCATACTCGAGTATCTCGCAGTGCAGAAAAGAGTGCGCAAGGTCAAGGGACCGGTACTGTGCCTGGTGGGCCCACCCGGTGTCGGCAAGACATCACTGGGAGAGTCAATCGCCCGCTCAACCAATCGCAAATTTGTCCGTATGGCGCTCGGTGGTGTGCGCGATGAAGCAGAGATTCGCGGTCACCGCAGGACTTACATCGGTTCTATGCCCGGCAAGCTTCTGCAGAAAATGGCCAAGGCCGGCGTGAAAAACCCGCTGTTTCTGCTGGATGAGATCGATAAAATGGGCATGGACCACCGCGGTGATCCCTCGTCGGCCATGCTGGAGGTACTGGACCCGGAGCAGAACCACGCGTTTAATGACCATTATCTCGAGGTGGATTACGACCTGTCCGATGTCATGTTCGTGTGTACCTCAAACACCATGAACATCCCCGGCCCACTGCTTGATCGTATGGAAGTCATTCGTATCCCGGGGTATACCGAGGATGAGAAACTCAATATTGCGGAGCGCTATCTCAGCCCGAAGCAAATCAAACTCAATGGCCTGAAGAAGGGCGAGTTGGCCATCAGCCGCGAGGCGATACTCGACATTATCCGGTATTACACTCGCGAAGCGGGTGTGCGCTCTCTGGAGCGGGAAATTGCCAAGGTATGCCGCAAGATGGTGAAGGCAATTACACTAAAAGAAGCTGAAGGCGGTACAACTGTAAGCAGTGAAATGCTGCCGGACCTGTTAGGTGTTCGCAAATACAACTACGGCATAGCCGAGGAAGAAAACAAGATCGGCCAGGTAACAGGACTGGCCTGGACATCTGTTGGTGGTGAGTTGTTGACCATTGAAGCTGTGGCCCTGCAAGGTAAAGGCAGGTATGTCAAAACCGGTTCTCTGGGTGATGTCATGCAGGAATCTATTCAGGCTGCCTCGACAGTTGTTCGCTCCCGCTCGCAAATGCTGGGTATTCCCGCCGGCTATCATGAGAAGCACGACGTGCACTTTCATGTCCCTGAAGGCGCGACACCAAAAGACGGGCCAAGTGCCGGTGTTGCCATGTGCACCGCACTGGTTTCGGTGCTGACGAATATACCTGTTCGAGCAGATGTGGCCATGACCGGCGAGATCACCTTGCGCGGTGAGGTATTACCAATAGGTGGCCTGAAAGAAAAGCTGCTGGCGGCACGTCGGGGTGGGATAAAGACGGTCATAATTCCCAAGGAAAACGAACGCGATCTCAAGGAAGTTCCCGACAACATCAAGGAGCATCTCGATATTCGCGCCGTAAAGTGGATTGATGAAGTGCTTGCTATCGCACTTGAATCCATGCCGGAAGCTCTGACTGATGAGGAATATAACGCTGGCGCGGTGGGAACCGGCCAGGATAGTGAACTAGACGAAAATAATCGCATAAATACGCATTAACACGCGGGTTCTGTGTTGACCGGAATCGGAGGACTGGTATAAAGTCGTGCGTTCGGTTGAACCGGTGCTTTTGGGCCATCCGGCATTAATCGGAGTCCACGTCCGTAAACCAATTAAGACGCCTTTTTCAGGCTGGGCGATACGCCCGAACATCAGGGCTCTGGGGTTAATAAAAGCAATTTTCTTCCAGGGCGTTAATGCCAGTACCAATTACTATTTCCAAGGGGATAAGAGTGAACAAAACTGAACTTATTGATGCAATCGCGACTGCCGCAGATCTTCCAAAAGCGTCTGCTGGCCGCGCTCTTGACGCTGTTGTTGACAGCATTACCGATGCACTGTCCAAGGGTGATCAGGTTTCTCTGGTAGGCTTCGGGACTTTCTCGGTCAAGCACCGCAATGCGCGCAGTGGCCGCAACCCACAAACCGGCGCAACTATCGAAATCAAGGCATCCAACGTACCTGGCTTTAAAGCAGGTAAAGCTTTGAAGGACGCTGTTAACTCCTGAACCAGAGGAGGGCAGGCATCGCTCGATCTGCAGTCCATTCACGCGGATTGTTGAGAGAATGGCTGCCTGAACAGACAGAAAGGCGCACTTGAAGGTGCGCTTTTTTTTTAGCTTTCCAGAGTAAATATCCATGCTTCAGAACATTCGCAGCAACGTGCAGGGGCCCACTACAAAAATTGTCGTGTGGTTGATTGTCATTTCATTTTCCATCTTCGGCCTGGAATCCATTCTGGTAGGCGGTGGCAGCGGAGGGATAGCCGAAGTTAACGGCGAGCAAGTCACTGCTCAGGAAATGCAGATGGCTGTTAACACGCAAAAGCGCCGGATAATCTCCATGATGGGCGACGACATCGACCCCGCCATGTTGGACGATGAACTTATCAGCGGCCAGGTTCTCAACTCACTCATCGGGCGTAAACTGCTGGCGCAATCGGCAACAGATATGAATCTAGCCGTTTCCAAACGGGAGATCGGCAGCCTGATAGGTGGCATGGAGCAGTTCCAGATCGAAGGCAAATTTTCTCCCCAGTTATTCTCCAGTGTGCTTGCCAGTGCGGGTTATACCCCCGCCTATTTTGAAGAGACCCTGCGAGAAGACGTTGCCGTTGCACAGCTGCGCAGCGGGCTTGCAGGCAGTGAGTTTGCCACACCGCTGGAACTGGTATTAACCGCCCGGGTGGCGGCAGAACAACGCGATCTGCGTTTCCTGACGATTCCTCTGCAATCGTTTATTGATCAACAGGCGCCAACAGAAGAAGAGATCACTGCCTACTTCGCCGAACATCAGGACGAGTTCCAGACCCGTGAAACGGTGGAGCTGGAATATATAGAACTGGGGCTGGATCAATTTCGCAAGCCCGTAGACGAAGCTGCTCTGCTGGAAGCTTATCGGGTGGAGGTGGAAAACGGCCAATACCAGACTGAAAACCGCGTTTCCCATATTCTGTTTGAACCCCGCGATGGCGAGGATGCGCTTGCCCTGCAACAGCGGGTAGCCGATGCACAGGAAAAACTGGCTTCCGGTGTGGCTTTTACCGAAGTTGCCGGAGAGTTTTCTGACGATGTCGGGTCTGTTACAGCGGGCGGAGATCTCGGCTTTTCCAGTGGTGACGCTTTCCCTCCTGAAATGGAAGAAGCCATTTCAGTGCTCGACGTGAATGTCGTTTCTGAACCGGTTGTAACGGATGCCGGCACACACCTGATCCTGGTCACGGAACGCAGGGAAGGCGAGGCACCCACATTGGACGAGCTGCGCCCACAGTTGGAAGATCAATTGCAGAGTGCCCAGGCTCGCGTAGACCTGCTGCTCGCAGTTGAACAGTTGAAGGATATGGTATTTAACGCCGAAGACCTCAGCCAGCCAGCAGAGGAACTGGGATTAACCGTTAACCGAAGCGGGCCGGTTGCGCGAGACCAGACTGAAGGGCTGTTTGCTAACCGGTCACTGTTGTCTGCCGCTTTTTCTGAAGAGGTTATGGAAGCTGGACATAACAGTGACGTGATAGAGCTGGCTGACAATACGTTTGTCGTGTTGCGACAACACAGCTATAGCCCGTCCCAGCCTATGCCATTGGAGGAGGTGCGGGATGAAATAGCGGCTATCCTCGTCGAACAATCTGCCCGCGCCATGGTTGCCTCGGAGGCAGAGCGTATTCTTGAGGAACTCGCTGCTGGTGCCGCCATCGATCAACTGGCCAGTGCCGGTGGTTACAACTGGCAGGTAGAGCTCGCTGCAGAAAGACGCAACAGTGCTGTGCCTGCGGATGTGCTCGCCAGGGCTTTTGAAATGCCTGCGCCAGAGCAGGGTGAGAAACTGCTCGACTACGTCGTCACAGCCGAGGGTGATGCCCTGGTGTTATCGCTAATGCAGGTCAACCCCGGTCGCTTTGATCTACTGGAACAAAGCGATGTCGTTTCACTGCAACAACAGGTGAGTGCTGAGTATGCCAACCTGTTGGACAATGAATATCAGCGCGGCTTGAGAGAGCGTGCTGATATTTCCGTAATGTAGTTGGTTTAGAGGTAAACATGGCCAGAAAAGTACTTACGCTGAATCAGATTTCTGTCAAGGGACTGGAGCGTCTGCCCCGCGATTGTTATGAGATTGCCAGCGAGTTTTCACATCCCGACGCAATCCTTCTGCGCAGCCATCAGCTGAAATCCGGCGACATCGCCGATTCAGTGTTGGCTATTGGGCGAGCGGGGGCTGGTGTGAACAACATCCCGGTCGCTGAGTGCACTCAGCGCGGCATACCGGTGTTCAACTCGCCAGGCGCCAATGCCAACGCGGTGAAAGAACTGGTGGCCACGGCTATGCTGCTTGGCTCTCGCGGCATCATTGAGGGTATTCGCTACGTCGATACACTGGCGGATATGACCGACAAAGCAGAAATGCATAAAACGCTTGAAGCACAAAAAAAGCAGTTCAAAGGTAATGAACTGGTGGGCAAAACCCTGGGGGTTGTTGGCCTGGGAGCCATCGGCTCCATGGTGGCGGATATGGCGCTGACTCTCGGCATGGACGTTATCGGCTACGATCCGGCGCTTTCTGTGGAGGCAGCCTGGCGGCTGTCGAGTAAAGTGCAGAAAGCAGATACGCTGTCCGCGCTGTTCACCCGCTCAGATTATATAACGCTGCACCTGCCTGTACTCGACTCTACCCGGGGCCTGATTAACGCTGAGTTGCTGGGTGCAATGAAACCTGCCGCCTGCCTGCTCAACTTTGCCAGGCAGGAAATTGTCAATGAAGACGATCTTCTCGCCGCGCTGGAGAGTGACCAGCTTCGCAAGTATATTGCCGACTTTCCCTCGCCGGCACTGATCGGCCGCGATGATGTAATTCTGATGCCACATATTGGCGCCAGCACTGACGAAGCTGAAGACAACTGCGCAATTATGGCTGCGGAGCAGCTGCGCGATTTCCTCGAAAACGGCAACATTCGTAATTCGGTAAACTTTCCGACGCTGGCGCTGGAGCGGGTAAAAGGTTGTCGCTTGTCGGTAACCAACGAAAATGTTCCGCGTATTCTGGGCAGCGTGCTGGCCATTCTGGCTGATGAAAATATCAACGTAATCGATATGCTCAACAAAAGCCGTGACGGAGTCGCCTACAATCTAATAGACATCGACCGCAGTGTCAGCGAGGAAGTGCTACAAAAAATGTGCTCGCTGGAAGGTGTAATTAACGTGCGGCTTATTGGCGACTGCGCCTAGAGGCAGTCACTGTTCGCCAGAGGTAGGGCAGGGCGATGACAGATTCGCTGGAAGGTATTGAAAAGCAGGTTCAACGAAGAAATTTCGACTCGCCACCCCTGCATCTTTGGCATCCGGCTCTGTCCGGTGACATCGCTATTCGTATCGCTGCGGATGGGGTCTGGTATCACGACGGCACACCGATTCAGCGCGAATCTCTTGTCCGTCTATTTGCCAGTATCCTGCGCCGCGAAGACGACGGCGATTACTATCTGGTCACTCCCGCTGAAAAATGGCGCATTGAGGTCGAGCTTCACCCTCTCATCGTCACCGAAATAACACCTACTGATGCGCAAAAAAGTAAGCCCGTACTGCAAGCCACACTCAATACCGGGAAGGCTGTAGAGATTGGTGCCGAACACCCCTTATTTCTCGAGCCCTCGGTAGGAGACATTCCAGCCCTGAAGCTGCAACATGGCCTCACAGCACTTTTGAGCCGGGCAGCCTGGTACCGCCTGGCTGATATGGCAACGGAAAAGGGTGGGGTTCTGACCATCACCAGCGGCGAGTATGACTTCGCGCTGGAGCCGCAACGCTAACTGAAACGCTGCGGCCTCCTCGCTACATATTCGGGTAGTTGGGCCCGCCAAAACCTTCCGGTGTTACCCACACAATATTCTGCGACGGGTCCTTGATGTCACAGGTCTTACAGTGCACGCAGTTCTGGGAGTTGATCTGGAAGCGTTTGCCGCTGTCATCCTCGACGATTTCATAAACGCCGGCGGGGCAGTAGCGCTGTGCCGGTTCATCATAGAGCGGCAGGTTCCTGTCCAGCGGTATCGCCGGGTCAATCAACGTCAGGTGACAGGGCTGGTCTTCCTCGTGATTGGTGTTTGACAGGAATACAGACGACAGCTTGTCAAAACTGATTTTGTTGTCGGGCTTGGGATAATCGATTTTCTTGCACTCGGCAGCCGGTTTCATGGCCGCGTAGTCAGGTTTCGTGTCGTTCAGTGTAAAAGGCAGCTTGCCGCCGAAAATATTCTGGTCTATCCATACCATCGCCGAGCCGATGAAGATGCCAAACTTGTGCATAAAACCGGAAAAATTACGGGTCGTGTACAGTTCTTCGTGCAGCCACGAGGCTTCCATTTTCGTGGCGTATGAGCCCAGGTCAGCCGGAGCAGCCTCGCCCTGCCCCAATGCCTCTACAACCGCTTCGGCCGCCAGCATGCCGCTCTTCATCGCGGTGTGATTACCCTTGATCTTCACACTGTTAAGAGTGCCTGCGTCACAGCCGATGAGCAGGCCGCCGGGAAAAAACATGCGTGGCAGGGAGTTCAGGCCGCCCTTTGTCAACGCTCTGGCGCCGTAGACGATGCGCGAGCCACCTTCCAGATATTTGAGAGTTTCCGGGTGGTGCTTCCAGCGCTGGAATTCATCGAAGGGACTCATATGTGCATTGCTGTAATTCAGGTCGGCAATGAGACCGAGGTAAACCTGGTTGTTTTCTGCGTGATACAAAAAGGCGCCGCCGCCTGAGCCGGTTTCCTGCAGAGGCCAGCCGAGACCGTGCACCACCAGGCCCTCATCGTGCTTCTCTGGGGGTATTTCCCAGATTTCCTTGATGCCGATACCGTAATGCTGGGGATCCTTACCCGCATCCAGCGAAAATTTCTCGATCAATTGCTTGCCCAGGTGACCCCGGCAACCCTCTGCAAACAAGGTGTATTTAGCATGCAGCTCCATGCCCTGCGTGTAGCTGGCCTTGTGTTCACCCGTCGCGCTAACACCCATATCGCCGGTGGCAATGCCCTTGACCCGGCCATCCTCGTGGTAGAGCACTTCAGCAGCGGCAAAACCGGGGTATACCTCGACACCCAGGCCCTCCGCCTGTTCCGCCAGCCAGCGACAGACATTGCCCATAGAGACAATGTAGTTGCCCTCGTTGTGCGTGGGCTTGGGAATCATGAAATTGGGGAGCTTGATCGCGCTTTTGGCGCTCAGGTAAAAAAAGAAGCGGTCGGCCTTTACCGGAGTATTCAGCGGCGCTCCCAGTTCCTTCCAGTTGGGGAAGAGTTCATTCAGCGCGCGAGGTTCGAGTACCGCGCCGGAGAGTATGTGGGCTCCGACTTCTGAACCCTTCTCCACCACACATACGGTGATTTCCTGCTCTTTCTCCTTTGCCAGTTGCATAATACGGCAGGCAGCGGAGAGTCCGGCCGGACCAGCGCCGACAATGACAACATCAAACTCCATAGATTCTCGATCCACAATCCTGTCCTCTTTCACTGGGGTGGGAGAACGCCAATTCGCAGTGCGAAGGCGCTGGTAAGAAGGGGTGCAAGTATATAATTTCTATGGATAAAAAACCATACTGGCAGATATATCGAGAAGTCATTGATCGGGATCATCCAGGCCTCTTCCCGGGGCAAGGCGCTATTGACCCACGTGGTTTTAGTCGGCATCATACCCAGCCGAAAATATGCTGACGCAGCCGTACCGCAAGCGCTGCACCTTGAATACCCACCTGAAAAACTAGGGAGAATCCATGAAGGTTCTTGTAGCTGTTAAGCGCGTTGTTGACTACAACGTCAAAGTTCGCGCCAAAGCCGATGGCAGTAATGTTGACCTTAATAACGTCAAAATGGCCATCAACCCGTTCTGTGAGATCGCCGTCGAGGAAGCTGTCCGCCTGAAAGAGGCAGGGATCGCTACTGAGGTGATCGCCGTGTCTGTAGGTGACAAGTCATGCCAGGAGCAGATTCGCACCGCGCTGGCGCTGGGGGCCGACCGCGGCATTCAGGTAGAAACCGATGGCCCCGTTGAGCCACTGGTAGTTGCCAAGTTGCTCAAGGGTGTTGTCGACAAGGAACAGCCTCAGCTGGTTATCCTCGGCAAGCAGTCTATCGATGGCGATAACAACCAGACCGGACAGATGCTGGGCGCACTGGCCAATATGCCTCAGGGCACTTTCGCTTCCGAAATTTCAGTCGATGGCGACAAACTGAATGTCACTCGCGAAGTCGATGGCGGCCTGCAAACTGTCAGCCTCAGCCTGCCCGCGATTGTCACCACGGACCTGCGTCTCAACGAGCCGCGTTACGCGTCCCTGCCAAATATCATGAAAGCCAAGAAGAAGCAGCTGGATGTTTATACCCCGGCTGACCTGTCTGTTGAAGTCACTTCCCACCTGACCCAGGTCAAGGTCGAGCCACCGGCTGAACGTCAGGCTGGCATCAAGGTCGCGGACGTGGATCAACTGGTCGACAAACTGAAGAACGAGGCGAAGGTAATCTGATGAGTACTCTGGTAATAGCAGAACACGACAACAGCAGCCTCAAGGTTGCCACTCTCAACGCTGTTGCAGCAGCCCAGGCAATGGGCGCGGACATCGATATCCTGGTCGCTGGCGCCGATTGCGCCGGCGCTGCCGATGAAGCCGCCAAGGTTGGCGGTGTAGGCAAAGTACTGGTAGCCGACAACGCTGCCTATGCACATCAACTCGCTGAGAATGTCAGCCTGCTGATCGCCGAAGTGGGTGCTGCCTACGACAACATCATTGCGCCGGCCACTTCAAACTGCAAAAACACCATGCCGCGCGTCGCCGCGCTGCTGGACGTTGCACAGATTTCGGAAATCGTTTCTGTAGAGTCCGCCGATACTTTCAAGCGCCCCATCTACGCCGGTAACGTGATTGCTACTGTTCAAAGCAGCGATGCCAAGAAGGTGATTACTGTTCGCACCACTGCCTTTGATGCAGCGCCTGCCGATGGCGGTTCCGCCACTGTGGAAGCGGTTTCTGCGGTTCACGATGCAGGCATTTCATCCTTCGTCGGTGAAGAGGTTGCCGTCTCCGACCGTCCCGAGCTGACTTCTGCGAAGATTGTCATCTCAGGTGGTCGCGGTATGCAGAACGGCGAGAACTTCAAACTGCTCGATGGTATTGCCGACAAACTCGGCGCCGCCATTGGTGCCTCACGCGCCGCGGTAGACGCGGGTTTCGTTCCAAACGATTACCAGGTTGGCCAGACCGGCAAGATCGTTGCCCCCGACCTCTACATCGCTGTTGGTATCTCCGGCGCTATCCAGCATCTCGCCGGTATGAAGGATTCCAAGGTGATTGTGGCAATCAACAAGGACGAGGACGCTCCCATCTTCCAGGTGGCGGACTACGGCCTGGTGGCTGACCTGTTCGTTGCACTGCCGGAGTTGGAAGCTAAACTCTAGTTTTCAGACGTCCTAGCTCAATAAGAAACCGGCCTTGTGCCGGTTTTTTTGTGCCTCGTATGTTTTGTGACATACATTTTTGACGCTCTGTAACGCTGGATGCTTGCTCTGGGGCTGATCCTGGAGTCAGTGAAAATGCGGTGGCGACCGGGCATGCCTCCCCCGAATCGGCCATAGCTACGCAAACCAATTCGGCTGTTGCGGAACTCGACCATTTTTCGCTGCGCGAAAAAATTGGGACTCGAACAGTCCTCACAGAAAGCCCCGGAATGGTCGCCGGAGCTACGGCCGATTCGGATGGTACCGCGCTCACCACCCGGCTTTGGATATGAACAAAACCTGTTTCACACACAAATTCGCGTTTTAAGACTAGAGTGGTGAACTCAAGTGCATACCGTCAGTCCCTGCGCAGACGATCCGAAATAGCTATCGGGGTAGGATAGTTGAGCACAACAATATAGGACGATACCAAAAGGGTGATAATCGTAGTGGCCTGAATGAGAAGTGATGCCTGTTCGGTGATCATGGCGCTTGCCACCGCAACATAGGCGATCAACAGAGAGAACTCGCTGGACTGGCCGAGGCGAAAACCGAGATCCCAGCCCAGGGAGCGTTTTTCGCTGACACCTTTGAGAAGAAAGCGGTAGACCACGGGCTTGAGTGTGAGCACGAGGGCGGCGAGGACCAGCGCAGGGACCAACACCTGGTTGAGCAGGGCGAGATCGAAACGAGCGCCCACGGAAAAGAAAAACAGAATCAGAAAGAAGTCGCGCAGAGGCTTCAGGTTAACCGCGATGTACTGGGAGATCGGGCTGGTAGCGATGGTGATTCCGGCGATAAAAGCGCCTATTTCCTCGGACAGGCCCAGCAGTTTTGCTCCCTCGGCAAGGCCCAGGCACCAACCCAGTGCCAGTAGAAAAATATACTCGTGAAAGCGATCGAAACGCGTGATCAGTGGCAGTAACACATAGCGCACGAAGAGCAGAGCGCCGCCTGCCAGCAGGGGCAGGCTCAGCAGTGACAGGCCCAGGTTGACACCCATCTCGCCGGTGCTGGCGGTGGAGCCGCTGAGAAGCACCATGAGTACGATAATGGCCAGTAAATCCTGTAGCAGCAGCAGGCCGATCATCAGTTCGCCGATGTGGCGGTGATGGAGTACGGTTGTCGGCAGTAGTTTTATACCGATGATGGTCGAGGAAAACATCATGGAGGCGCCGATGATCAGCGAGTCGGTCATGTTGAAGTCAAATGCCGTGGCGACGGCAAAGCCCACCCCCATGAAAAGCGCCGAGCTGAAGATCGCTACCACAGTGGATTTTCGCAGGGTGGACCACAGCGCCTGTGGCTGCATATCCAGGCCCAGCAGGAACAACAGAAAGATAATCCCGATGTGGCCAATATCCGACAGCAGACGCAGGTCGGTAACCATCGACAGACCGTAGGGACCAATGACGGCACCCAGAGCAACATAGGCAATGATGAGCGGCTGGCGGGTGTACAGCGCCACGGAGGCGAATATCGCCGCTCCGGTAAAAATCAGGAAAAAAGAATAGGTAACGCCACCGACATCCATCTAAAGAGTATACACCTGCCGTTTATTCAAAGAACTGAATGGTGCACGCTCGTTAGACGAATAGCGTACGAAAATTATAGTCGGCGCCGAAACAGCGGGAGTGGCTTGTCGATCGCGGCCTGGTAGTGTTCGCTGAAATCCGCCAGCCTTACCAGTGCCTCCTCCAGTTCCGACTCATCGGCGGGCTGGAAAGCGTCAAAACCGCAGCGATTCAGGTATGTCATCTGGTCGCGAATAAAATGGCCGCAGGCGCGCAGCTCTCCAGTGTAACCACGCTCGCGAAGTTCCCTGCCGTAGGAGAAGCCGCGGCCGTCAGTGAGCACTGGAAAATTGATGGCGACCAGGGGTATCTGCGTCAGGTGATCGAACAGCGGGTCAGGCTCCTGGCCTGGCTCCAGCTGTACGCCTCGTCCCGACTTGTCCGCCAATGCAAGCCATTGCTCCAGGCTGAGAATCTGGTTGCCGCTGCCGGTTTCAGCGGCAGCATCCAGTGGCCGCCACTCGTCCTCGACGATGACGCCGTGCTTAATCAGCTTTGGCATAAACTCGCTCCTTGAATGGCTCTATGCCTGTGCGGCGATAAGTGTCGAGGAAAGTTTCGTCCTCTATACGTAACTCCAGGTACACGGACAGTATTTTCTCGACTATGTCAGGCATGTCCTCCTGGCGGAATGAGGGGCCGAGGATCTTGCCTATAGATGCCTCCTTGGACTGACTGCCGCCCAGACAGACCTGGTAAAACTCCTCGCCCTTTTTATCCACACCGAGAATACCGATATGGCCGATGTGGTGGTGGCCACAGGCGTTCATACAGCCGCTGATATTGAGCTCGATGGGGCCCAGGTCGTACAGGTAATCGAGGTCGCTAAAGCGTCTCTGGATAGCTTCAGCTACGGGTATTGATTTGGCGTTGGCCAGGGAGCAATAGTCACCACCGGGGCAGCAAATAATGTCCGTGAGGTAACCGTTATTGGCTGTAGCCAGGCCGGCCTGCTGTAACTGCTGCCACAGGGGGTACAACTGATCCATCTGTACATCGGCCAACACAAAATTTTGCTGGTGCGTGGTGCGTATCTCGCCAAACGCGTATTCATCTGCCAGCCCGGCAAGCACGTCCAGTTGGGTATCGGTAACGTCGCCGGGGGCAAAGCCGGTGGCTTTAAGTGAGACATTTACAATACGGTATCCCGCCACGCGGTGCGCTACCGTGTTGCGTTTAACCCAGTTGCCAAAAATCGGGTCTGAACTGGTCTTCTCAGCCAGGCTCGATTCCGCTTGCGAGCCATCCAGTGTCTGGTAGGCAGGCTCGGTAAAAAACGTCTTGGCTCGCGCTATCTCTTCATCCGTGAGGGTCGTGGGGCCGTCTTTCAATAACGTCCATTCCTCCTCTACCGCCTCGCGAAACGCTTCAACGCCCATGGCCTTGACCAGAATCTTGATACGCGCCTTGTACTTGTTATCCCGACGACCGTGCAGGTTATACACACGCAGAATAGCTTCCAGATAAGTCAGCAGGTGTTTTTTCTCAAGCCATTCACAGATGACTGAGCCGATCACAGGGGTACGGCCAAGGCCACCGCCGGCCAGGATTTTCAGGCCGATCTCGCCGCTGGCATTGGCTACCAGTTCCACGCCGATGTCATGGGCGCGGATGGCAGCCCTGTCCTCGGTGGTGCCGCAGACGGCAATCTTGAATTTACGCGGCAGGAACGCGAACTCCGGGTGTAGTGTTGACCACTGGCGGATAATTTCACAGTAGGGGCGCGGATCTTCAAGTTCGTCGGTCGCGACTCCGGCGTACTGGTCGGTAGTTGTGTTGCGGATGCAGTTGCCGCTGGTCTGTATCGCATGCATCTGCACGCTGGCCAGCTGCTCCAGAATATCGGGCACTTCCTCCAGCCGGGGCCAGTTTAATTGTATATTCTGGCGGGTGCTGACATGGGCATAGCCCTTATCAAAGCTGCGGGTGATTTCCGCCAACTTGCGCAGCTGGGTGCTGTTGAGCAGACCGTAGGGCACCGCTATTCGCAGCATCGGCGCCAGGCGCTGAATGTACAGGCCGTTTTGCAGGCGCAGGGGAAGGAACTCGCCATCGGTGAGTTTTCCGGCGAGAAAGCGGTCAGTCTGGCCGCGAAACTGAGCGACCCGCTGATCGACAATTGTCTGGTCATACTCGTCGTAAACGTACATCAAAAAGTCCTGTTTCTGTGGCCCGTAGCCCCGGCGGTTGAACTAAGGGGCGCTACCTTACCAGAAAATACGAGCCGGTAATTAGTCAGAATTTTCATAAGGTTAGAACCCATTGGTGGGCTCAATATCGCGTTTTTAATCGGCACCTGGGAAGGCTTGGGAAAACCTTCAATGCTGCTATAATAGCGGCCCTCGTATGCACCTATCCTGGAGATAAAATGTCTGACCACCTGAATACTGAACGCGAATCCGACGGCGTGGCCGATGCCATTGCAGTAACAGCCATTATGGCCGTTGTGGTCTTCTCGCTTTACCTCTGGCTGTCCGGTATGCCGAGCTAAGTACTGAAAAGGGGAAGGCCTGGCTCTGTCAGGTTTGGCCCCTCAATCTCCCGCGCCTTTTAACACTAGCTGCACCACCGTGTAGATGGTACCCATAAATACCAGGGTAAAAATGATACCCGCGGCAACGAACACACCTATTTTTCCCTGCTTGAAGTCCCGCTCCCGGTTTTTACTGCTCTGAACCCCAAGACCCGCAGCCATTACGCTGCTGATGACCTGTATAGGGTTAAGCGCCTTCTTGTCTTTCACTGCTTCAGGTTGGCCCTGATCGCTGCTGTTTGGCTTTGAATTTTCGCTCTCAGTCACATTACTCTCCCAACTTAATACTCAATAATGGGGCGCAGCCAACGCTCCATGGTTTCGGGTGCCTCACCCTTGCGTGCGGCGATGTTTTCCACCTGGTCTCTGCCAATTTTTCCCACGGCGAAGTAATCCGCCTCCGGATGTGAGTAATAGAAACCACTGACCGCTGCAGCGGGACTCATGGCATAGCTTTCAGAAAGTGTTACACCGCAGCTGTTGGGCGCATCCAGCAATTTGAACAGGGTGGCTTTTTCCGTGTGGTCTGGACAGGCCGGGTAACCCGGTGCCGGTCTTATACCACGGTAGCGCTCCTTGATCAGCTCATCATTACTCAGCTGTTCGCTCTTGTCGTACCCCCACAGTTCGGTACGCACCAGGCGATGCAGGTACTCAGCAAAGGATTCGGCCAAGCGGTCGGCAAGAGCCTTCAGCATAATGCTGTTGTAATCGTCATGCTCCGCCTCGAATTGGGCCGCCAGTTCCTTCACTCCGTGCCCGGTGGTGACGCAGAAACCGCCTATATAGTCACTTGCACCACTGTCTTCGGGCGCAATGAAATCTGCCAGGCTCAGGTTGGGTTTGCCATTGGGCTTCTCAATTTGCTGCCGCAATTGGTGCAGGGTGGCAATCTTTTCACTGCGGGACTCATCCGAATACACCGCGATATCATCTGCGCCAGTACGTGCAGCTGGCCAGAAGCCAACAGTCGCACGGGCAGTCAGCAGCTTTTCGTCAACAATGCGTGCAAGCATGGCCTGAGCATCTGCAAAGAGCTCCCGGGCCTGGGCTCCTACCACTTTGTCCTCGAGGATCTTCGGGTATTTTCCGGCGAGCTCCCAGGTGATAAAAAACGGTGTCCAATCAATGGTCGCGACCAGCTCTTCCAGCGGGTAATCGTCAAACGTCCGGGTGCCAATAAAGGAGGGGCGAGGAGGGCTGTATGCATCCCAGTCGAGTTTTAAACCGTGTTCGATTGCTTCAACATAGCTTCGCTGCCGGGTCTTCGGCTGGCGATTCGCGACACGTTTACGCACCGTGTCGTATTCCTCCCTGCGAGCCTCGACGAACGCGGTTTTGCCGTCGCCAACCAGCTGCGTGGCCACCGATACACTGCGGGAAGCATCTGGTACATAGACCACAACGTCCCGGTTGTAGTGCGGGTCAATTTTTACCGCGGTATGCGCCTTGGATGTGGTGGCGCCGCCTATCATCAGCGGCAGGTCAAACTCCTGTCGCTCCATTTCGCTGGCCACGTGCATCATCTCATCGAGGGACGGAGTAATAAGCCCGCTGAGGCCGATGATATCTACATTTTCTTCCCGTGCTACCCGCAGTATTTCATCGCAAGACACCATCACCCCGAGATCGATAACCTCGAAGTTATTACACTGCAGCACAACACCCACGATATTTTTCCCGATATCGTGTACATCGCCTTTTACCGTGGCCATCAGTATCTTGCCGTTACTGTTGTTGCCCTCGGTTTTTTCCTCCTCGATGTAGGGCTGCAGATAGGCCACCGCCTGTTTCATCACGCGAGCGCTTTTAACCACCTGCGGCAGGAACATCTTGCCCTCGCCAAACAAGTCACCCACCACGTTCATGCCATCCATCAACGGGCCTTCGATTACCTCGATAGGGCGGGCGAAATTTTGTCTGGCTTCCTCTGCGTCTTCCACCACCCAGGTGTTGATGCCTTTTACCAGTGCATACTCCAGGCGTTTGCCAACAGCCTCTTCTCGCCAACTGAGGTCTTCAACTCTGGCCTCACCGGCACCACTGGCGCGATATTTATCGGCCAGCTCCAGCAGGCGCTCGGTGCCGTCGTCACGACGGTTGAGAATCACATCCTCTACACCGTCGCGCAGGTCCTGTGGCAGGTTGTCATACACTGCCAGTTGCCCGGCATTGACGATACCCATGTCCATGCCAGCCTTGATCGCGTGGTAGAGAAATACCGAGTGGATCGCCTCGCGCACGGCATCATTGCCGCGGAAGGAAAAGGACACATTGGAAACACCACCCGAGACCAGGGCGCCTGGCAATTCGGCCTTGATGTAGCGCGTGGCCTCAATAAACTCCACTGCGTAGTTATTGTGCTCCTCTATACCTGTCGCCACGGCGAAGATATTAGGATCGAAAATGATGTCATTGGGGTTGAAATCCAATTCACTTAGCAGCAGGTCGTAGCAGCGCTTGCAGATCTCCTTGCGTCGCTGCAGGTTATCCGCCTGGCCATTCTCATCAAATGCCATGACAACGACTGCCGCACCGTAGCGCTGACACAGCCGGGCCTGGGTGAGAAATTCTTCCTCACCGGATTTCAGGCTGATGGAATTGACCACCGCCTTGCCCTGAGTGCATTTAAGTCCCGCCTCAATAATGTCCCACTTGGATGAGTCGATCATGATGGGCACCCGGCAAATATCGGGCTCGGAGGCGACCAGGTTGAGGAAGGTGACCATGGCCGCCTGGGCGTCCAGCATCCCGTCATCCATATTGATGTCGATAATCTGGGCGCCATCTTCCACCTGGCTGCGTGCCACCTCCAGCGCGGTATCGAAATCGCCTTCCATGATCAACCGTTTGAATTTGGCGGAACCGGTGACATTGCAGCGCTCGCCCACGTTAACGAACAGGCTGTCGGCGGTGATATTAAAGGGCTCCAGGCCACTCAGGCGGCAGGCAGGGCGCCGCTTTGGCAACTTTCTGGGCGGCACATCACGCACTGCGTCAGCTATGGCCTGGATATGGGCGGGCGTGGTGCCGCAGCAACCGCCGGCCAGATTCAGAAAACCGCGTTCGGCAAACCCGCGGAAATCCTCGTACATGATAGAGGGGGTTTCGTCGAACTCACCAAAGGCATTGGGCAGGCCCGCGTTGAGGTGCGCGCTGAAATAGCGGTCCGCAACATTGGATAATTCCTCGATAAAGGGCCGTATTTCCTTGAAGCGGCGCCCACAGTTGGTGCCTATTATAAGAGGGTTGGCGTGAGCAACGGCGTTCCAGAATGCCTCTGGATTCTGGCCTGAGAGCACTCGCCCGCTGATATCGGGGAAGGTGACGGATATCATCAACGGCCACTCGCGGCCCAGCTCATCAAAGACTTCCTTAACGGCAAAAATGGCCGCCTTGGCGTTCAGCGTGTCAAAGATGGTCTCGATCATGAGGAAGTCGGCACCACCTTCCAGCAGGGCCCGCGCGGCGAGGGCGTAGTTCTCGCGAAGCTGGTCGAAAGTGACGCTGCGGGCACCGGGGTTGTTTACATCCGGGGAAATTGAGGCCGTTTTAGGGGTTGGGCCCAACACACCCGCCACGAAACGTGGCCGGTCCGGGGTCAGAGCGGTTACCTCGTCCGCGACCGCCCGGGCGACACGCGCAGCGGCCAGGTTCAGCTCGGCGGAAATGCTGCCCAGACCGTAATCGTCCTGGGCCACGGTTGTGCTGTTGAAGCTGTTGGTGCCGATAATATCGGCACCGGCTTCCAGATACTGTTTGTGTATGCTGGCGATCACATCCGGCCGGGTCAGGGACAGCAGGTCATTATTCCCTTTCAGGTCCGAAGGGTGATCCGCAAAGCGCTCACCGCGATAGTCCGCTTCCTCCAGCCCCGCTACCTGAATCATGGTTCCCATGGCACCGTCCAGCACCAGAATACGGGCCTGCAAGGCCTGTTCCAGGGGGGTAGGGGTGTCGGGTTTATCTGCCATGATCTGTCTCTGTCTGTCGTTGGAACAGTGATCTGTCCCCACCAAAAAAGCGGGCTAGTCTAGCAGATTGGAAAGCCGCCTTCAGGTGGCACTCGCGTTTTTGTGAACAAGTTTGGTAGAATACCCGAGTAATTTACTCGGAATGTATTTCCAGACAGGACAGCAGATGGTTACCATTACTGAATCAGCCCAGGAATATCTCGCGGAACTCCTTACCAAGCAGGAGGGTGCGCTGGGTGTCAGGGTCTTTATCAACCAGCCGGGCACCTCCAAAGCGGAGACCTGCATCGCCTACTGCCGCGAAGATGACGTGCAGGAGGGTGACGAGGTGCGCAAATACGAGGCCTTTACCGCCTGGTTTGACAGTCGCAGCCTGCCGTTCCTGGAGGACGCGCTGGTGGACTATTCAAAAGACCGGATGGGCGGGCAACTGACCATCAAGGCACCCAACGCCAAGATGCCCCGTGTCGACGACGACAGCCCGTTGGAAGATCGCATTAACTACGTGCTCTACAACGAGATTAACCCGTCACTGGCGGCACACGGTGGTGAAGTGAGCCTGGTAGAGGTCACCGATGACTTTTATGCCGTGCTGCGCTTTGGCGGTGGTTGCCAGGGCTGCAGTGCCGTGGATATGACCCTCAAGAGCGGCGTGGAGAAAACGTTGCTGGAACAGCTGCCGCAACTGGCTGGCGTGCGGGACATGACCGATCACAGCGATACCAGCCAGGCGTATTACAACTAACAGCGCTCTGGCAGTACCGCTTTCACCTTGTCGCGCATCGCGCGCAGGCAATTCTCGGTTGTTTCCCAGTCTATGCAGCCGTCGGTAACAGATACACCGTAGGCCAGCTCATCAAGGTTCGCCGGGATGGGCTGGTTGCCGGCGTTGATATTGCTTTCAATCATCAATCCCACAATGGATTTATTGCCCTCGATAATCTGGTTGGCCACGTTTTCCACCACCAGCGGTTGTAATTCGGGCTTCTTGTTGGAGTTGGCGTGACTGCAGTCCACCATGATATTGCGTGGCACGGCTGCCTTGTCCAGGGCCTCCTCGCACAGGCGAATATGCACTGAGTCGTAGTTGGGGCCGCCGCTGCCGCCGCGCAACACGATATGGCCGTAGCGATTGCCCCGGGTGGTGAAAACCGACACTTGCCCGGCGCTGTTAATTCCCAGGAAACGGTGCGGTTTGGCCACCGAGTTCAGGGCGTTGGTCGCCACGGTCAGCCCACCGTCAGTGCCGTTTTTGAAGCCCACTGGAGAGGACAGGCCGCTGGCCATTTCCCGGTGAGTCTGGGATTCCGTGGTTCGGGCGCCAATTGCACTCCAGCTGATCAGGTCTTGCAGGTATTGCGGTGAGATCGGGTCCAGGGCCTCTGTTGAGGTCGGCAGGCCCAGCTCCAGGATATCCAGCAACAGCTTGCGGCCAATATGCAAACCTTCCTCGAGCTTGAAGGAATCATCCAGGTACGGGTCGTTGACAAGACCTTTCCAGCCCACTGTGGTGCGCGGTTTCTCAAAATACACGCGCATCACTATGTACAGGGTATCGGAAAGCTCCTCTGCCAGGGCTTTCAAACGGCGGGCATAGTCCATTGCCGCCTTTGTGTCATGAATAGAGCAGGGACCGACCACGACAAACACCCGGTGATCCTTGCGATCGAGGATGTCCTGGATTACCTTGCGGCTGCTCGCCAGCATCTCGTGGCTGGCATCGGACATAGGCAGGGCCCGCTTCAATTGCTGCGGTGTGACCAGCACATTCTGCGAATCAACATTGATATTGTGAACTTCGATATTACTCATCGGTGGTTACCTGATACAGTTATTTACATTCCCCTCGCGCCGGGGGCCGAATTCTATAGCAGTGGGGGCTGATTGGGTAGGCACTGCCGCCTGCAACCCGCGCCGCAGTAAGGAGTAGTTGTGCCGCGCACCTTGTATGACATCACCCCCCTGTTATCGCTGGTCGATGACGGCTTTGTACTGCTTACGCCTAATCTGCGCCTCGCGAGAAGAATCAAGTCTGAATGGGACACCCGTATGGCTGCCAGCGGCGCCCGTGTCTGGCAACCCGTTCCAGTCTTGCCGCTGGAGGGCTGGCTACAACAGCGGTGGCAGGAGGGCGTGACGAGGGGCCTGGTCCCCGCGTTAATGCAGATTGGCCCCGCCCAGGCGCTGGAGCTGTGGCAACAGATAATTGCGGGGGATGAGCAGGATTCTGACAACTATTCGCTGCTGCGTCCGGCGGCCGCCGGCGAGTTGGCTGCCCAGGCGCGTCAGACCCTGCTGCGCTGGCAGGTGGATACCAGCAATCCGACAGTTCGTCAGAACTTCAGGTTGGATGAAGATTGTGGCACGTTTCTGCGCTGGCTGGATTTGTTCGAAAAGCAGCTGGCAGCGGCGGGGCTGTGTACCCCTGTGGATGCAGTGCACCAGCTGCTGTCTTGCGCCGCGCACATGCCCAGGTCCCGGGTTGCACTGTTGGAGTTCGACGACATTCCCCCTCTCTACCGATCAGCAGTGAATGCCCTGGCCGAGGAGCTGCGGGAGGTATCGCCCGATGCCGCTGGGGCTGAACGGCGGATGTACACTTTCGCAGACGGGCGATCGGAACTGCAGGCGGTTGCCCGCTGGGCCGCCACTACGAGCAAGGAGCAGCCCGCAGCCACACTGGGTATCGTGCTCAGTGACATGGCCACTGACCGGGTAGCCCTGGAGTATCTTCTGCGCCGGGAATTCAACTGTCTGGGGGAGAACTACACCAGTCTACCGGTCAACTTTTCTACGGGAATTTCATTGGACCGGACACCGGTTGCCAGGGATGGGCTAGCCGCACTCGCCATGGCAGGCCGGCGCTGCTCCGTGTCTGCAGTAGAATCGCTGCTCGCCTCCCGCTTCCTGAAATTACCGGATGCGCATTCGCCCCTCGCCAACTACTTTATCCATCGGCTCTACAACGCGGGTCGCGAACACCTGGACACAGCTGATCTGCGCTATTTCGCCAGTGAGACAAAGCTGGGTGAGGAGAAGGGGCTGGTGCTTGGTCAGATACTGGTGAATATCGCCGGCATGCGGGAGTTGCGGCAGAATGCACTGCCTTCCGCATGGATAGAGCGTTTCAGCCAGGTGCTTGAGCTCTGGGGCTGGCCTGGCGATGGCCCGCTGGACTCGCTTGAATACCAGCAGGTTGAACTGTGGTATCGCACCCTGGATGAATTCAGGAGCTATGACGCTGTTTGCGAGGCTATGGATATGGAGCGGGCATTGCAGCTTCTTCGCAGCAGCTGTGCCCGGCAGATGTCCCAGCCCCAGACGGCAGACGGCAATGTGCAGGTACTGGGGCCATTGGAAGCGGCAGGCCTGGCATTTGACCAGCTCTGGTTGTGCGGCATGCAGGCGGGGCGCTGGCCTGCCGCCGCCAGGCCCAGCCCGTTTATTCCGCAATCACTGCAGCGGGAGCTGCAGATGCCGCACGCCACCGCAGAGCGGGAATGGGCGTTTGCCGCGGGGCTGCTCGCCCAGTACTCGGGGTCTACTGCTATCCTTCACGCCAGCTACTGCCGCCAACTCGACGATGTGCCGGAATTGCCCAGCGCTTTGCTGGAGGGGTTTCAGGCAGCGGAAATTGAGCTGCCGCCGGCAATCGATACGGACTGGCTGGAGCAGTGGCAACAGCGTCGAATGGTGCGAGTCGAAGATAATCTGGCCCCGGTTATCGCCGCCGCTGAACTGGACGATATAGGCGGCGGCAGCGCCTTGCTGGAAGACCAGTCACAGTGCCCGTTTCGCGCTTTTGCGCGGCGCCGCCTGCGGGTAGAGCCGCTGCCTGATTTCAGTCTCGCGCTGTCACCTGCGGACCGGGGATCTTTGCTGCACGACGCTTTGAATGCCCTGTGGGCCAAGCTCAACGATCACGCGACCCTGCTCGCACTGGACGATAAAACCGAGTTGGCGGCAGTGTCGGAAGCCGCACAGGCTGCCATCATGGCCTTTCCCGCGGGGCACAGGCGGCAGTTTGGCGCGGCGTACTGGGGGCTTGAGGGACAGCGCCTTACAAGCTTGCTGACAGAGTGGCTTGCGCTGGAAAAAAATCGTGCTGAATTCACCGTTGCCCAGCGAGAGCTGGATGTCAGCTTCGCCCTGGGTCCGCTGCAATTGCGCCTGCGGGTGGACCGCATCGATCGCCTGGCCGATGGCTCCCAGATGATCATCGACTACAAGTCCGGTATCAGCAGGGTGCAGGACTGGCTGGGCGAGCGGCCAGGCAAGCCCCAGCTCTTACTGTACGGAATTGCGGCCCCCGGTGAGGCCGCAGCTTTGGCGTTCGGCCAGGCCCGCCCCCGCGATTGCAAGTTTGTCGGCCTGGGCCGGGTGGCTGCCGCCCCTGGCATTGGCACCGATATCGCCGCGGTCGTGGGTGATCGCATGGATGTCTCAGACTGGGACAGCCTCAACACCCGCTGGCGTGACAATCTGGAGCGCCTCGCACAGGAGTTTGTCGACGGCGAGGCGCAGGTTGATCCTCTGAACAACAACAGTTGCACCTGGTGCGGCCTGCAGCCTTTGTGTCGCGTGGCGGCAGCAGACGAGGAACTACCATGAGCGTTGTCGATGCACCGCAACGCGCGCGGGCAATTGATCCGCACACCAGTTTTTGTGTCAGCGCACCGGCGGGATCAGGAAAAACCGAGCTGCTGATCCAGCGCTACCTGTGCCTGCTGTCGCGGGTGGAACGGCCGGAGCAGGTGCTGGCAATTACCTTCACCCGCAAGGCCGCCGCGGAAATGCGCGAGCGCGTGGTAGAAGCCTTGCAGGCGGCGATACAGCAGCAGCCCTGCCATAGCGAACACGAGCAGGTAACCCGGGCGCTGGCGGAACAGGCACTGGCGGCGGATGCCCGGGGAAGCTGGCACCTGGTGCGGGACATTTCCCGTCTCAACATCAAAACCATCGACAGTTTCTGCGGCGGGCTAACACGTCAAATGCCAGTACTCAGCGAGTTTGGCGGGCAGGCATTGCTGCTGGACGACGCCGGGGAGCTATACGCCAGTGCCGTGGAGGAATTGTTCGGCTACATCGAGACAGATCACCCGATTGCCGCGGATATATCCGCCCTGATGTTGCACTTCGACAACAACTGGGAGCGCCTGCAAAACCTGCTGGTGGCCATGCTCGCCCGGCGCGAGCAGTGGCGGCCCTACGTCGGGGTGCATCGTGAGCCGGGTGAGTCGGAAGCCTACCTGGTCGCTACAGTGGAAAGCCTGGTGCGCGGCGAGCTGACAACACTGGCGGACAGATTGGCCCCTTACCAGGCGGAGCTTCTTGATCTTTGGGCTTATGCGGCGGGCAATCTTGGGGTAGCGGTTCCCCAGGCGTTTCCCGGCTGCGAGCCGGCCGATATCGCCCACTGGCGCAGCCTGCGGAACATGCTGTTAACCAACAACGGCACCTGGCGCCAGCGCCTGGATAAAAACATGGGGTTCCCTGCGGGCAAAGGTGTGCCCACCGAGCGCAAGGAGCAGCTGAAGGCGATACTGGCCGAACTAGCCGAGCTCGATGGATTGGAGCAACTGCTGGCCGATATCACGGTACTGCCCGAGGTCAACACTGGCAGCCAATCCTGGCGCCTGCTGCTACACCTGTCGCGTCTATTGCCTGTGCTGGCAGCGCAACTGCTGTTGGTTTTCTCGCGAGAGGGCGCAGTGGATCACAACCAGGTTGCCCTATCGGCGCTGCAGGCACTGGGCGAGGACGAGGCCCCCACGGAACTCGCGCTGCGGCTGGATTACCAGATTGAGCACATACTGGTCGACGAATTCCAGGATACCGCCATCAACCAGTACGAGCTGGTGCAGGCACTTACGCGGGGCTGGGGGCAGCACAATGACAACAACCCGCAAGCGCCGCGCACGGTGATGATTGTTGGCGACGGCATGCAGTCAATTTACGGTTTTCGCGGTGCCAATGTAGGCCTGTTTCTGAAAGCCCGGCTGGAGGGATTTAACGGCGTGCGGCTGGACCACCTGCAGTTGACCTGTAACTTTCGCTCCGACCCGGGTGTGGTGAATTGGGTGAATGACAGCTTTGCCGCTGCGTTTCCCGCGGAACACGACGTCAACCGTGGCCGGGTAAGTTATAGCCCGAGTGCTGCGGTGCGACCTGCAGCGGAAGAGCCGGCCGTATCGCTGCATGCCTTTCACGGTGAGGAGGCCACCCGGCAGGAATTGGCATTTGTCTGTCAGGCGATTGCCGATGCCAACGCGAATCCCCAGCTGGCGAGCATTGCTGTACTGGGACGCAGCCGAGGCCACCTGCAGGGTATCATCGCCGGCTTGCAACAATTGTCCGTACCCTACACGGCAGCGGCCATGGAAAGCCTGGCCCAGTCCGTTGTTGTCACCGACCTGATAACGCTGTGTCGGGCGTTGTCCAGCGATGCCGATCGCCTGGCCTGGATGGCGTTATTGCGAGCACCCTGGTGCGGCCTGTGTCTCGCTGATCTGCTGCAAGTTGGGCGCTGGGGTGAAACACCCCGGTACACGCCGATATGGCAGGTACTGTCAGAACCGGGGCTGCAACAATCTCTGTCTGACACCGGCAGACGCCAGCTTAACGCTATCCTGCCAGCGCTACAGCAGGCGCGGCACAAGCGCGACCGCCTGAGCCTGCGAGCCTGGATAGAACAGACCTGGCTGGCCCTTGGCGGAGCGGCGGCAACAACCAGCGAAGGCGCATTGGCGGACGCCGAGAGCTTCTTTCAGTTACTGGAACAAGCCGAGCAGGAGGGCATGGGGCTGGATATACGCTGGCTGGAGCGGCGTCTGGAGAAACAGTTTATGGCAGGCGGGGAGGCTGGCAGTAAGATCCAGATTATGACTTTGCACAAAGCCAAGGGGTTGGAGTTCGATTGTGTGTTCATCCCGCAGCTGGCCAGAACGTCCCGGGGCGACGACCGGGAGCTACTGCTGTGGGACGAACACAGCAGCCCGGACAGCGAGCGCACATTCCTGCTGGCGATGGATGATCACAGCGCCCGGGGTGAGCCAACGCTCTATAACTACCTGGCCAAATTACGCAAGGACAAAAGCGCGCTGGAGGGCACCCGGCTGTTGTACGTGGGGGTCACGCGGGCCGTGCGCAAACTGGTGCTGAGCGCCAGTCTCAAGGTAGATGAGCGCAGCGGTGAATTACGCGCGCCGACAGCTCGCAGCCTGCTGAGCCCCATATGGGAGAGCTTTCAGAACAGCATGCAGGTGCACGAACCGGACCTCCCCGTATCACCTGATGATCGCGCGGGGCAGCGTGCCGGGCTGCTGCGATTGGAGCAGCCAGTGCGTGAAACGCGGGAAGATAGCGCAGCGCAAGCTGAAGAAACGGCCGGTCCGAATATTCCCGCGCGGCCGCTTAACTACCCGGAGCGATGTGTCGGCACCGTGGTACACCTGGCTCTGGAAGAACTCTCCCTGCGCGAGGTTCTCCCCACCGTCCTGGAAGACAGGGATAAGCAGCGCTGGCGCTCGGCTCTGGCGGGGCTGGGTCTTTGGGGCAGGGCGCTGGATGAGGCCCAGGCGGCGGTGGAGCAGTCCTTGCACACCACGCTCGCGGCTGACAGTCCCGGCAGATGGGTATTATCACCACGCCATTTGCAGCCCCGCAGCGAGTGGGCCATCACCTGGCTTAATCCGGCCACCGGTCACAGCGAGGACCTGGTGATAGACCGCACGTTTGTCGATGTAGATGATGGTGTCCGCTGGTTGATCGATTACAAGAACAGCGAACCGGAAGCGAATGAATCTCTGGACGATTTTCTCGAGCGACAGGCGCTGGAATACCGGGAACAGTTACTGCGCTATCGGGGAGCGTTGCGGGCGCTCTCGGGCGAAGCGATCTGCTGTGCCCTGTTTTTTACAGCCCTGGGGCGCTTACATCACATTGAAAGCCTTAATCTCCCAGCGGAGGTAGCAGACTGATGGCGCATTTTCTGGGTCGCTTCATACACCGTATTGTGATTTTAACGGGCGCCGGGATCTCCGCTGAATCCGGCGTGCCCACATTTCGTGACGCCGACGGTTTGTGGGAAAAACATGACCCCATGGACATAGCGACTCCGGAGGCGTTTGCCCGCGACCCGGACCTGGTATATCGCTTCTACAATGAGCGCAGGAACACGCTCTCCTCGGTAGAACCGAACACGGCTCACACTGCGCTGGCACAGCTGCAGAAACAGTTTAACGGTGAGGTTTTCCTGGTCACCCAGAACGTGGACGACCTGCACGAGCGCGGCGGCAGTGAGCAGGTGTGCCATATGCACGGCAGGCTGCAGGCAATGTTATGCACAGCCTGCGAGGGTCGTTTGCCCGCGTTGGTGGACTACGACGGCAACAGTGTTTGTCCGGCCTGCGCCAGCCTGGGCACACTGCGCCCGGATATCGTGTGGTTCGGCGAAATGCCCTATTTTATGGATGAAATTGAAGCGCGGCTGTCGGACTGCGATTTGTTTATCGCCATTGGCACGTCCGGGCTTGTGTATCCCGCCGCCGGTTTTGTACAGCAGGCGAGTTTCAGTGGCGCCACCACTGTGGAGATCAACCGGGAACTGAGTGATGTCACTGACCTGTTTCATCATCAACGTCAGGGCCTGGCCACCACAGAGGTAGCCGGGCTGGTCAGGGAGTTATTGGGGCAGGACTGAGCACTCAGTCTTGCCGCGCCAGCCACACGATAAATCGGCGGTCCTGTGCCAGCGTTTCCACACGACCGAAGCTGCGTTTCAGCGTGGGTAGATAATCCAGGTGCCGATTGGCCACAAGACACAGCCGGCCCCCCGTCTGCAGATAGCGGGCACAGTGAGCCACCAGACGCCGACCGGCATACTCGTCAACAGCGTGATTGAGATGAAACGGTGGATTGCACAGGATCAGATCGGCCGCCGGCCCCTGGTAGTTCTCCAGCGCATCGTCATGGTGAAAGCCGAATGACACGCCGGCAAACAGCTGAGCGCTATTAATGCGTGCCGATTCCAGCGCCATCGCAGATTCATCGGCGAATATTACCTCGGATGCCAGCCCCTGTTTGAACGCGGCAAGGCCCAGCACCCCATTGCCACAGGCCAGGTCAATGAGGGTGCCAGCGGGCGCTAACCCGGCGAGTTGCTGCAGTAACAGGCGGCTACCACCATCCAGCTTGTCCTGGCTGAAGACATTGGGCATGGCTTGCAGATCACAACCCAGGGCATCACAGTGGTAGCGCGCATTGTCGTGAACCGGCTGCGGCGGTTTGTCCTCCAGGCGAGCGCTGAACAATCGCGCTTTGCGCTGGCCCGGATGCCGCTCAGTCGGGCCAATATATTTGTCCAGCAGGCCGGCGACATGGGGGGACAGGTGCTTATCCATGCCCGCGGCCAGTACAGTTGTGCCGGTGGGGAAGTGGTGTTGTAACAACGCCAGCTGATATTCAAAGTAGGGCAGCACCTTGGGGATGCGCAACACCACAACGGCTGCGCCGGTGGGCGGCGGCGCCGTGCTCCAGGTCACCGGTACATCCGTGCGTTGATTGGCCGCCAGGTTCCGCGCAAGGGCAAGAGCACTCAGGGCGGAATCCGTCCACAGGCCCCGCGCACCCAGCGGGACACACAGGGCGCCGTGCTCATCGTTAACCACCAGCACATCGGCACCAGCGATCTCACGGTGCTTTACAGCATCCAGCAGCAACAGGTCAGCGGCGCACCAGGCACGCAATGGTTCGTCCCGGCGCGAGGGATAGCGGTGCAGCGTAAACTCACCGAAAGGCGTATGACATAGCGTATCAGCGGCCATCCGGAAGCTGGGCCCTCAGGTCTCTAGTGTGGCTCAGCCGCCGCGAACATGGAGTTTGAGTGTTTGCCCGGGCTGCAGGTATTTGCGCGGGTCGAGGGCGTTCCAGGCAACAATGTCGTCAACGCTGACTTTGAACTTGCCGGCAATCACATACAGTGAATCACCGCGTCTGACCCTGTAGCCAACCGGTGCCGCCGGCGGCAAATCGGTACCCGCCAGGCCAGCAGCCCATTCGCTGCCCGGAATCATCAGGGTAGACCCGGCACGGATCATGCTGCCGTTTATGCCATTGACGCGCCGCAGCAAGCCTACCTGGGTATCAAATTTTTTCGCAATGGTTATCAGGTTATCGCCGGAGCGGATGGTGTAGTGCCGCCAGCGAACCCGCTCGGAGGGGCTCAGCTCGGCGACACCTTCCTCCAGGCGGGCACCGGTGCCTGCGGGCACCAGTAGCTCCCCAGCGCGGTCGGGAGAGGTTGCCCAGCGCAATTGCCCGGCATTCAGCCAGCGCAGGGTTTCCAGATTAACATCGGCGAGCTCTGCCGCGCGGGCTAGCTCTATCTGGCCACCGATATCAGCAACCTCAAAAGCAGGAGCGTTTTCGACCGGCGGGATAACCACGTCGTAAGTCTCCGGGTCGGCAACAATGCGCGACAATGCCAGCATTTTCGGTACATACCTGCGCGTTTCCCGCGGCAGATTCAGCGACCAGTAATCGGTGGGCTGCCCCCTGGCTGCATTGGCCCGCTGGGCGCGTGCCACCCGGCCATTGCCAGCATTGTAGGCGGCCAGCGCCAGCAACCAGTCGTTATCAAATTCACTATGCAGTTGTTCCAGATAATCCAGCGCTACCCGGGTGGAGTCGCGCAGGGAGCGCCTGCCATCGAACCACCAGTCCTGCTGCAGACCCAGGTGCTCACCTGTTGCCGGCATGATCTGCCACAGGCCAGCGGCGCTGTTGCGGGAGTACGCCATGGGGTTCAGCGTACTCTCCACCAGAGGCAACAGAGCGATCTCCATGGGCATATTGCGTTTCTGGACTTCTTCTACAATGTAGTAAAGGTAGAGCGAGCCGCGTTCGGAGATAGTGGGCATGTAGGTGGGCTGTGCCAGGTAGTTGGCCATCGCGCTATCCACCTGGTCACTCTCGATAGTCTGCCAACTCAAGCCGGCGCGAATTCTTTCCCACAGGTCGTCTTGAAGCGCTTCTTCGGGTGCCTGTTCGGCGCCTTGCAGGGCTTCCTGCGGCGCTAGCCGCCCTGAACGCAGGGTCCCGGACTGCGGCCCTACAGGTGATTGGCGCGGATTCAGGCCGCTTTGGGCCAGGGATGACTCCAGCGGTAAGGCACTGATGTCCGAATGGCCAATCGACTGGCAACCGACCACAAGACAAGAGCTATATATTACTGTAAATAGATACCCTAACTTCATGTTTATTAACTTTTTTATCTGTTATTAAAAATTATCTTTCCAGCCGCGTACTGCGGCAAATACATCGGCGGTATCACCGGGTACAAGCCGGCCCTGAGACTGTAGCGAGTCCAGCAAATCCCGCTGCTTACACCGCAAAAACGGGTTGGTGGCCAGCTCCAGGGCAATATCAGAAGGCACGGTGGGCTCATCTTTCGCCCTGGTGGACTCTGCCTGGGCAATCCGTGCTGTCAACGCGGCATTATCTGGCTCTACGGCCTTGGCAAACGCCAGGTTGGCCAGGGTGTATTCGTGAGCGCAATACACCAGTGTTTCGGGCGGCAGTGCCGCCAGTGACTCCAGCGATGCCAGCATCATCGGCGGGGTGCCTTCAAAGAGCCGCCCACAACCTCCCGCGAAGAGGGTGTCTCCACAAAACAGCAGGGGCTGCTCGCCTGCGTGGAAATAGGCGATATGGTCCAGGGTATGCCCGGGCACCGTCATCACCTCAAAGGCATGGCCCAAAACCTCGATACGGTCACCGGCGCCAAGCCGGTGGTCGATACCCTCGATAGCCGGGTTATGCGGGCCGAATACCACCGGGTCATACTCTGCGCGCAGCTCAGCCACCCCGCCAACATGGTCGAAGTGATGATGAGTGATCAGAATGCCTTGTAAGTTCAGTTGCCGCTGGCTGAGCACCGCCATTACAGGGGCCGCATCACCGGGGTCTACCACGAAGGCCTCGCGTGTATCGGCATCGTGCAGAAGCCAGATATAGTTATCGTTGAATGCCGGAATCGGCTCGACTGTTAGCATAGGGCACCGTTTCAATTGATTAAAAATACAGTAACATGGCGGCTCAAACGCGTGCGCCGGGGCATATCTTTACCGTCGTGCCCCCCCCGCATGCAAGGACAGGTGAGTGTATCGACATTTTGACTGAACTGGAATCCTGGTATGCCAGCGATAATGGGCAATACCTGTTGACGACTACCCGCGAGACGGTGGACGGCATACTGGATACCGCTTTCGGCTACCACCTGCTGCAAACCGGCTGTACCCGCGGGCATGCCCTGTTCAGCGGCAGCCCGATAAATCACCGGATCTATGCCGCAGAGAAGGCCGGAGCGGGAATCAGCCTGCTGGCGCTTGCAGATGAGCTGCCACTGGAAAGCGACAGTATTGACACCGTGATCGCCCATCACACGCTTGATTTTTCTGACGACCCGCACCAGGTGCTGCGCGAGATACAGCGCGTGTTAACGCCCCAGGGCCAGTTGTTGCTAATCGGCTTTAATCCACACAGCCTGCGCGGCATCAGCGCCCGCTTGCGCGGTCTCAGCCGCAAGTCCCTGTGGCACCAGCATGCAGCGGTAAGCGAGAGCCGCCTTACCGACTGGCTGCACCTGCTAGGCTGCGAAGTGCAGGATTGCACTCGCCTGGGGGCAGTACCGTTGCTGGGGCGCGGTGCCTTCCGGCGCTGGTTGATGCGCCTTGACGGCTGGAGCAATCGCCACAATTTGCCCGGCGGAGGCGTGTACATCCTACACGCGATTAAACAGGTTTCCGCGGTTCACCGGCCGCGGCGACAGTGGCAATTACGTCGGCAGCGGTTAATGGGGCTCGTGCCCAAGCCGACACCGGCTCCCAGTCCCACGCCATATCGGCCAACACGCGGCGAAGCCGCAGGTCAGCAACGCAATGGAGATAAGATAGTTTGAAGAAAGTCGAGATATTTACCGACGGCGCTTGCCGTGGAAATCCCGGGCCGGGAGGCTGGGGAGTATTGATGCGCCACCAGGGTGTAGAGAAAGGGTTGTACGGTGGCGAGCCACATACCACCAATAATCGTATGGAGTTACAAGCAGCGATAGAAGGACTTAAGGCCCTGCAGGAGTCCTGCGTGGTCGAACTGACCACGGATTCTGTCTATGTAAAAAATGGCATTACCACCTGGCTGGCCAATTGGAAACGCAAAGGCTGGAAAACCGCTGGGCGCCAGCCAGTGAAGAATGTGGATTTGTGGCAGGCACTGGACGAGCAAAACCAGCGGCACAAGGTGGAGTGGCATTGGGTGAAGGGCCACAGCGGGCACCGCGAAAACGAAATGGCGGACCAACTGGCCAACCGGGGCATTGATGAACTGAACAAGAAAACGGCGGGCGCGTGAGACAAATTGTTCTGGACACAGAAACGACTGGCCTGGAAGCCTCCCAGGGGCATCGCATTATAGAAATCGGCTGCGTAGAGCTCGAGAACAGGCGCCTGACAGGTAACCATTACCACCAGTACATCAATCCTCAGCGGGAGATAGACCAGGGCGCGATTGAAGTACACGGCATCACCAACGAGTTTCTCAATGACAAACCCCTGTTCGACAAAGTCGTTACAGACTTCATTGAGTTTGTGCGCGGCGCCGAGCTGATTATCCACAACGCGCCGTTTGACCTGGGTTTCCTCGATGCAGAACTGAAACGTCTGCCGCAGCAGCGGGACTCGATGATCGACCTGTGTACCGTTGTGGACACCCTGGTGATGGCCCGCGCCAAACACCCGGGCCAGCGCAACAACCTGGATGCACTGTGCCAGCGTTACGACGTGGACAACTCCCAGCGTGATTTACACGGGGCACTGCTGGATGCGGAAATCCTGGCGGATGTTTACCTGGCCATGACGGGGGGCCAGACGGCGCTGCAGTTATCCGATGCAACCGCTAACAGCGGTGATGGCGGGCCCGGCAGCCAGCAGATAAGACGCCTCGCCGCGGGGCGTGCCGCCTTACCTATCCTGCGCGCCAGCGCAGAGGAGTGTGCGGGCCACGAAGCGCAACTGGACGCTATCGCTGCCAGCAGCGGCGGCAAGGTTCTGTGGCGGGAACTCGCCGAGGGACACTGAAGCCCCTGCTAACGCCCCGTACTCAGATAAACAGCGATACGCAGGCCAGACCAACACCGCCCATCACAATGGTATAGGGCAGGGCCATCATCACCATACGCCCGTAAGAGAGACGAATCAGCGGTGCCAGGGCGGAGGTCAGCAGAAACAAAAATGCCGCCTGGCCATTAGGTGTTGCCACGCTGGGCAGGTTGGTGCCGGTATTGATTGCCACGGCCAACTGGTCGAACTCGTTGCGGGTAATATCGCCCGCATCCAGCGCCGCTTTGACTTCATTAATGTAGACCGTGGCGACAAACACATTGTCGCTGATCATCGACAGAACCCCGTTAGCAAGAAAGAACATGGCCGGGCGAACATCCGCCTCCATGGCCAGCACCGCGTCTATGACCGGAGTGAACAAGTGCTGGTCGTGAATCACCGCCACAATCGCAAAGAAAACGACCAACAGGGCAGTAAAAGGCAGTGCCTCCTCAAAGGCATGGCCAATCTGGTGTTCTTCTACAATCCCGTTGAAGGCTGTCAGCAATACAATAACCATCAGGCCGATAAGGCCCACTGCGGCCAGGTGTAGCGCGAGCCCGGTGACCAGGATTGCAGCGACCAGAGCCTGGACAACAAGGCGTGCATTGGAGCGCGGATTGCGTCGCGTTTCTTCCTGCTCCTGGAATTCAACCAGCACAGCACGCACCCGCTCGGGCATTTCCGCGCCGTAACCAAAGGTGTGTGTCACCTCCAGCAGATAACAGGTCAGCAGGCCGGCGGCCAATACCGGCATGGTAACCGGCGCCATAATGAGGAAAAATTTGATGAAATCCCATTGCGCGACGGTGGCGATAAGGAGATTCTGGGGCTCCCCAACGAGCGTGCAAACACCGCCCAGCGCCGTACCAACCGCTCCGTGCATCAGCAGGCTGCGCAGAAATGCGCGGAAATTTTCCAGGTCCTCGCGGTGCAGTTCGCCCACACCGTCATCGACGGAATGATCGTGGCCTTCCTGGCTCAAGTTCTTGCCAGAGGCAACTTTGTGGTACACGGAGAAAAACCCCACACCCACGCTGATCAATACGGCGGTAACGGTGAGGGCGTCCAGAAAGGCTGAGAGCACTGCAGCCACCAGCGCGAACAGTAGAGAAAGCATCCGCTTCGAACGTACATTCAACAATATGCGGGTAAACACGAACAGCAGCAGCTCTTTCATGAAGTAAATACCGGCCACCATGAACATCAGCAGCAGGATGACCTCAAAATTGGCCGCGGTTTCGTCAAACACCGTCTGTGCCGAGGTCATACCCAGTATCACAGCCTCTATCGCCAGCAAGCCACCGGGTTGCAGGGGGTAACAGCGCAGGGCCAGGGCCAGAGTGAAGATGAACTCGGCAATAAGCAGCCAGCCGGTCACAAAGGGCCCCAGCAAATAGAGCGCCACCGGATTGAGCAGCAGGAAGGCTACAATGGTTTGCTTGTACCAGGTGGGGGAGGACCCGAGAAAGTTTTTCCACAGGGCGTTAGCTGGTGTGTCCGTCATGGCAAGGCCTATCGTGATTATCGGGGGGCATTCTACTTTATTGCATACCAGTTTTAGAAGCTTTCCGCAGCGCTTGCCCCTCGCCGGGGTCGCCCTTACTATAGCCAGTCCCTCAACCGCAGGATTTCATTACCGTGTTTCGACCCGACCACATACCCCCGGACAGGACAGACAACGAGCTGCATATCATTTTCCAGTGCGGCGAACTGCTCAGTGATATGCGTGCCGGTGATCTGTGCCTGATCGACAGGCAGCAACTGGAGGGGCACGGCTGGCGGGTACAGCGACGCCAGTTTCTCGGGTACTGGCGGGACCGCCCCTGCTATGCACTGGAGATCGATGAGATAGAGGAGGTCGATCCGCTGCAATACCAGCGCGGAAATCTCTACCAGATTCTCGGGCGTGTTGACGAGCAGTTGTTCGCGCTGGCCGGCCGCGCTGCCCAGCTGCTTGACTGGGAGCGGGATCACCAGTTCTGTGGCCGCTGCGGGCGCGAAATGGTGGTGGATATCGCCGAGCGCGCCATGCGCTGCACACCCTGCGAAACAGTGATTTATCCACGTATCGCGCCCTGTGTCATTGTGCTGGTGACCCGCGGTGAAGAACTGCTGCTGGCTCGCAATGTTAACTTCCCCGTACCCATGTACAGTACCCTGGCAGGCTTTATCGAACCGGGGGAGACCGCCGAAGAGACCCTGGTGCGTGAAGTGCGGGAAGAGGTTAGCGTGGAAATCACCGGTATTCAGTATTTTCAGTCCCAGTCCTGGCCCTTCCCCAACCAATTAATGCTGGGATTCTTCGCCGAATACGCCGGCGGTGATATAGTGTGCGACGAAGTAGAAATCGCCGACGCCCGCTGGTTTCATTACCGCGAGCTACCCATGATCCCGCCACCTTCATCGGTTGCCGGCCAACTGATACGGCAATACGTCGGTCAATTCAGCTAAGCCTGCCCATCTAAAGAAAACTGGAGTCAAAATTTTGGAATTTATTTACGAATACGGGCTGTTTCTTGCCCAGGCCGTCACGTTCGTCGCTGCCATACTGGTCGTGGCTGCCGGTCTGGTGGCCATAGGCCAGCGCCAAAAGGCAGAACAGCAGGAGGGCCACATTGAGGTCAGGGATCTCAATGAGAAATACCGCCACATTGGCCACGGCATCCAGCACGTGGTAGCGGAGCCGGACGTACTCAAAGCCGAGCTCAAAGCTGAAAAGAAGGCGGAAAAAGCCAAGGCAAAGGCGGCCAAGAAAAAGCGGGACAAAACAAACACCAGCGATAATGAAAGCCGCAAGCGCCTCTATGTGCTGGATTTCGATGGGGACATAAAGGCCAGCGCTACAGACAATCTGCGGGAAGAAATTTCAGCCGTGTTAGCGCAGGTAAGACCCGGTGATGAGATGCTCGTTCGGGTAGAGAGCCCCGGCGGCATGGTTCATAGCTATGGTCTCGCCGCCAGCCAGTTGCGCCGCATTCGCGATGCCGACGTGCCGCTGACCATCACCGTGGACAAGGTTGCCGCAAGCGGCGGCTATATGATGGCCTGCGTCGCCAACCGGATTGTCGCGGCACCGTTTGCCGTTATTGGCTCCATCGGAGTGCTGGCACAGCTCCCCAACTTTCACCGTCTGCTCAAAAAGAACGATATCGATTTTGAGTTATTTACTGCAGGGGAATACAAGCGCACCGTCACCATGTTTGGTGAAAATACAGACAAGGGTAGAGAGAAGTTTTCTGAAGAGCTGGAGAAAACCCATGAGTTGTTCAAGCAATTTGTCACGGCCAACCGACCTGTGGTTGATATAGGCAAAGTCGCGACTGGCGAGATCTGGTATGGCCAGAATGCACTTGAAATGGGGCTGGTGGATGAGCTGGCGACCAGCGACGCCCTGGTACAGGGTCATCTGGCAGACTGGGACGTATTCGAAGTGAAGTTTGTGCATAAGAAGAACTGGCAGGAAAAACTGGGTATGGCCGCTGAGGGCGCACTGGAAAAGGCGTTCCTGAAAATCTGGCAGAAGGGGCAACAGCGTAACAACTACTAGATAATATAGGGCTCAATCTCATCCAGTTTCAGGTCCTGCACCGCCTGATGCTGGGTGAGATAGACTTTACCGCTCAGGTGTTGCAGGAAGTCTGATTTTTTCAGAGCGTCCATAACCGGGCCTTTTACCTCACTCAAGTTAAGAGTAAGACCCTGCTCCCGCAGGCGATGGTTTATCGCCTCCAGTGCCTCCAGGGCGCTCAGATCAATCTCGTTCACTGCCGGGCACTGCAGAATCACATGTTGCAGCTTGTCGTTTTCCGCGATAAGTCGGTATATGTAGTCTTCCAGGTACGTTGCATTGGCGAAATACAAACTTTGATCAACCCGCAGCGACACAATATTGGAGTGGGTGATGACATTGTGCCGCTCAACATTGCGATAGTGTTCAGTTCCCGCCACAGCACCCACGATCGCGATATGAGGCCGTGTGGTTTTGTACAGGTGCAGCCCTATCGATGCGACGATGCCCGCGAGCACTCCCAGTTCAACACCGAGCAGCAATGTCGCCACTATTGTCGTAATGACAGCAATAAAATCTGACATGGAATAACGCCATGCGCGGCGGATTACGGCGAAATCCATGAGCGTCGTGACGGCGACTATGATGGTTGCTGCCAGAGTGGCCTTGGGCAGGTAAAACAGCACGGGGGTGAGCAGTAGGGCAACCAGAGCGATGCCAAGGGCGGCAAATATGCTGGCCGCCGGAGTCTGCGCTCCCGCATCGAAGTTGACCACTGAGCGTGAAAATCCACCGGTAACCGGAAAACCGCCAGATACGGAGGAGGCCACATTGGCGGCACCCAGTGCCACCAGTTCCCGATTGGGTTCGATGCGCTGGCGTCGTTTCGCAGCCAGGGTCTTGCCAACGGACACTGACTCCACAAACCCGATGATTGAAATCAGCAGCGCGGATACCGCCAGGTCTGACCACAACTCCATATCAAAAGTGGGTATTGCCAGCACAGGTAAGCCCTGCGGTACCGCTCCTACCAGGGCGACACCGCGGGAATCAAATTGCCAATAGTAGCTGGCGAGGGTCGTTGCCAGAATAGCCAGTACTGGCCCACCCTTGGCAACAATGCCCGCAGCTGACTCTGCCAAACCGCAACGCACCAGCAAAGGCCTAAGCCCCCGGCGCGCCCAAAACAGAAATGCCACTGCGGCGACACCCGTTATGGTGGCAACACTGTTGATCGCGGACAGATTCTCCAGCAACGCGGTGACAATGCTTGGAAACGTATCGCCGTGGCCATGAATACCCAATATATGCTGCAGCTGGCTGAGCCCGATAATAATGCCCGAAGCTGTGATAAAACCCGATACCACAGGATGCGACAGGAAATTGGCAAGAAAGCCGAAACGCAAAAAACCCATTAACAGCAGCATCAGACCAGAGATCATCGCCATGGTTATTGCCGCGGCGGCGTAGGCGGCTGTGCCCATCACCGCAATCTGGCCAACGGCCGTCGCAGTCATCAATGAAGCCACTGCCACGGGCCCCACAGACAGCGTTCGGCTGGTACCAAATAGTGCATAGGCGACTAGTGGCAGTATGCTGGCGTACAATCCCATTTCCGCCGGCAGGCCAGCCAACAGCGCATAGGCCAGAGACTGCGGAATCAGCATGATGGTGACAATGAGCGCGGCCAGCATATCACTGGCCAGCAATTGACTATGGTAGCCACGCGCCCACTCAAGGGCCGGGAGCAAGCGCGACAGTGACTTACTCAATCGGACGTTGTCCTGACTTTGGCCTGTTCGGGATCAACCATCCACTCCTTGCCCTTGAGCATTGCCTTCCAGTAAACCGGCGGCAGAATTTTTTCCTTGAGGTACCACGCCAGCCGGGAGGGCCGCTGACCATTAATAACCCATCGTGGAAAGCTGGGCAACAGCTTGCCGCCGTAACCGAACTCTGCCAGCACGATTTTACCGCGCTCTACCGTCAGCGGGCAGGAGCCGTAGCCATTATAGTGAGCGACGCCGCTGACCAACCCCATATCCTCCAGCAGATTATTGGCCACAATGGGCGCTTGCATGCGGGCAGCCGCTGCCGTTTTGGCATTGGGCGCATTCATGGCATCCCCCAGCCCCCAAATGTTGGCAAAGCGCTTGTGCTGTAGGGTATTTTGATCCACATCGACCCAGCCGGCAGCATCCGCCAGTGCGCTGTGGCGAATAAAATCCGGGGCGCACTGGGGTGGACAGACATGGATCATGTCGAAGCCCGTTTCGCACTGCAGTGTGCTGCCGTCTTCAGCTGTCTTTTCAAACCACGCCGTTTTTGAGTCGCCATCGATTTTTACCAGGCGCTGACCGAAATGCAGGTGGGCGCGATAACGCTCGATATACTCCATCAGCGCAGGCACGTACTCCTTCACACCAAACAGCACTTCGCCGGCGTTGTAGAAATCAACTTCGATATTTCCCAGCACCCCCCTGCGCTGCCAGTGATCTGCAGAAAGATAGAGCGCTTTCTGTGGAGCGCCGGCGCATTTTATAGGCATGGGTGGCTGGGTAAATACAGCGCGGCCACTCTGCATCGTATTGACCAATTGCCACGTATAGGGCGCGAGGTCGTAGCGATAGTTTGAAGTGACCCCGTTGTGTCCCAGGGTATCCACCAGGCCTTCGATACCGTGCCAGTTCAGCTTGATCCCCGGTGCGACGATCAGCCGTTCGTAATATACCGGCCGTGCATCTTCCAGCGTAACGCAGTTGTGCTCGGGCTCAAAAGCACCCACCGCCGCTTTGATCCAATCCACGCCCTCGGGAATAAGAGAGGCCATGGTCTTGACGGTATCCCGCTGCTTGAATATTCCCGCCCCTACCAGCGTCCAACCCGGCTGGTAGTAATGCACCTCCGCCGGATCGATAATACCAATAGAGAGGCTCTTTGCCCGGGACAGAAGGCTGGAAGCGGCGGCAATGCCTGCAGCACCTGCGCCGACTATCAGGATGTCGTAATGCGCGGCATTTGGCGCTCTCTGGTGAGCAGCAGCTGCTTCGTCAATGGTTGCCAGCGCACTGCTCAAATCGTAGCCCTGGGCTGCGGCGATATCGAGCAGTGCCTGTGACTCCGTACCCATACGACGTTGGCCCAGCGCCCATAGAGAGACCGAGCGCGTGCCGGTACGACAAAAAGCATGTACAGGGGAGGGCAGGCGCTCTAGAGCTGCCAGAAAATTACTCACATCCTTAGCGCTGAACTTGCCGGGCTCCACCGGCAAATAGGCGAGTGCAATACCTGCCTCATCGGCAGCCACCTGGATCTCTGCGACATTGGGTTGATCAGCGGCTTCACCATCCGGCCGGTTGCAGATCAGGGATTTAATGCCCTGAGCTGCCAGCGCTTTTACCTCTTCGGTGGTCAGTTGCCCCGATACTGAAAACTGCTCAGTCAGCCGCTTGATATCTCCGCTCATGATGTTGCCTCCGAGGCAGTCAATGCCTCGATGTCTTCACCGCCAAAGGCGTTTACCGGTAGCTTCAGAAAAACCTGCCCGCTGGGAGCAGCCGGCGGAAAATGTCCCGCGCGCATGTTTACCTGCAACGCGGGTAAAATGAGCGTCGGCATGCCCAGGGTCTTGTCGCGGGCACAGCGCATTTCGATAAAAGCACTTTCGCCAATACCTTCATGTACGTGAATATTATGCCGCTTCTGTGCCGCCACCGTGGTCTCGTATTCCAGCTCGCGGCCATTGGGCAGGTAGTCATGGCAGACAAATATGCGCAACTCTTCCGGCAGTGCGAGAATGCGCTGGATGGACTGGTATAAAATTCCCGGGTCGCCACCCGGGAAGTCAGCCCGGGCCGTACCACCGTCTGGCATAAATAATGTGTCACCCACAAAGACCGCATCGCCAAAAATATAGCTCATGCAGGCAGGGGTGTGGCCGGGTGTATGCAACGCCAGCCCGGCCATGCCACCCAGCGGGATGGAGTCGCCATCATTGAGCAGCGCATCGAACTGCGACCCATCCCGCGCAAAGCCCTCACCCGCATCAAAGATATCGCCGAAAGTATGCTGCACAGCGGCAATATGGCTACCAATAGCAATCTTCCCGCCCAGGCGCTGCTGGATATAAGGTGCCGCGGACAAATGGTCTGCGTGCACGTGGGTTTCCAGGATCCAGGCGACTTTCAATTTGTTCTGGGTTACATAGGCAATGATCTGGTCAGCCCCGGAAAAACTGATGCTGCCCGACGGGTAATCCAGGTTCATTACCGAATCGATGATGGCACAGGTATCACTACCCGGGTCCTGCACCACATAGGAAAACGTATTGGTCGGCTCGTCGAAGAAGGGAGTGACCAATGGGTGGGTGCCAACGTCGATATCGGTACTGGTGAATGCATTCATGATCTGTCCTTCGCTATTTCACGATTTCGAGAGTGTTCTATAGCGTAATGCAAGGGCCATGCCATCCAGCTCATCCGACATGATTAGCCTTATATCCCATTGATATACAAGGATATTCCATACAGTTCCTACAGCGTAGGCAGCGCGAGGACTTGTCTGCCATCGCAATATGTGCCAAATTTGACAGTCAGCTTACCAAAGTTGTCAAAAATGGAAATTATTTCTCGTGATACGACCCCGGCCATCGCCCGCATGCTCGACAGTTACGAGCACCCGGCCATTCTTGTCACCCCGGATTATGAAATTCTGGCGACTAACGACCTGTATCGGGAGGCTTTTGGCCTGATCGACAGCAGCAGGGGCAAGGCGCGTTGCTATCGGGTTTCGCACAATTTTGACAAACCCTGTGACCAGGCGGGCGAGAATTGCCCACTGGCAGCGGCGACGGTTTCCGGTCAGCGCGAGCGCGTGTTGCATATTCACCAGACGCCGCGCGGCGAAGAGCATGTTGACGTCGAAATGTTCCCCATACTCGATGATGCCGGGGAACTGCAGTATTTCGTAGAATTGCTGAAGCCGGTAACGATTGCGGGCGCAGGCCACGGCCCGCGAGAGATGGTGGGCATAAGCCCGGCGTTTAACAAGCTGGTTGAATTGATTTCCCGGGTGGGGCCCAGCGATGCTGCCACCTTGCTACTGGGTGAGTCCGGTACCGGCAAGGAATTGGCCGCCCGGGCCCTGCACCAGGCAAGCGCGCGCGCAAGCAAAGTGATGGTGACACTCGAGTGCGCGGGATTGAGCGAAACACTGTTCGAAAGTGAGCTGTTCGGGCACGTTAAAGGCGCATTTACCGGCGCCAACTACAATCGGCAGGGCCTGGCAGAGGCGGCTCATGGCGGCACCCTGTTCCTCGATGAAGTAGGTGACATACCGCTGCCGCTGCAGGTAAAACTGCTGCGCCTGATAGAAACGGGCACCTATCGGCCGGTGGGTAGTAGCGAGGTAAAGCAAGCCGACTTCCGTCTGGTTTGTGCCACGCATAAAAATCTTGAGCAGATGGTGGAGGAGGGAAGCTTCCGCCGGGATCTGTATTACCGCATCAATGTCTTTCCCATCCATCTGCCCTCGCTGGCTGAACGCGAGGAGGACTTACCCCTGCTCACCCGCACGTTGCTGCAGGAAGGGCAGGGCACCGGTGGCAAAACCTATCACCTCACCGAGTCGGCGTTGCAGCGACTCCGGCAGCACCGTTTCCGCGGCAATATCCGCGAACTGCGGAATATTCTCAGCAGGGCTGTGGTGCTGGCAAACACCAACGTTATCGACCAGGGGCTGATCGTGGAAGCGCTCGATGGCGGCAGGGGTGCGAAAAAGGGTGCGGAACCTGTGCAGTCAGAACCCAGCCTCAGGGAAAATGAAATTCAGTACCTGCAAAGCCTGATGAACAAGCATAACAATAATCGCGAGCAGGTAGCCGCTATTGCCGGGATCAGTGTGCGCTCCTTGTACCGAAAACTGGCCGGCGAGCAGGGTAGCTGACCACATACAGTTCGAGTGGCAACCTGGTAAAGACATAATGCTGCTTGTGGAAAACTGCGCCTGCCATAAAATGGCCTGTCGAGAATACGGAGTGCGCCATGAAGAATTACAACCAACCCCTTAGCGGAAATGACATGCCTCGCTTTGGCGGGATCGCCAGCATGTTTCGTCTCCCGGTGCAGCAGGATGCCGCGGGCCTGGACGTGGCCCTGGTGGGGGTTCCGCTGGATATTGGCACCAGCAACCGCACGGGCTCGCGCTATGGGCCCAGAGAGATACGCAGTGAGTCTGTGCTGGTCAGACCCTACGGCATGGCTACCCGGGCGGCACCCTTTGATTCCTTTCAGGTAGCCGACACCGGCGATGTGGCGCTCAATGCCTACAGTCTGGAAAAGTCTATTCCTCTCATCGAGCAACATTTCGACAATTTACTTGCCACCGGTGCCAAGACCATTGCCATGGGAGGCGATCACACCATAGCCCTGCCCATACTGCGCGCCCAGCACAAGGTGCACGGCAAAATGGCGCTGGTGCACGTGGATGCCCATGCGGATACCAATGACAGCATGTTTGGTGAGTCCATTACCCACGGTACAATTTTCCGTCGAGCCATTGAGGAAGAACTGGTCGATCCCCGCCACATGTTCCAGATCGGCCTGCGGGCAACCGGTTATTCCGCAGGGGACTTCGACTGGGCGCGCGAACGTGGCGTGCGTGTAGTGCCCGCGGAGGAGTGCTGGTACCAGTCACTGGCGCCATTGATGACAGAGGTACGTGAGGTTATCGGCCCCGACATGCCGGTCTATCTCAGTTTCGATATCGACGGACTGGACCCGTCCGTGGCACCTGGCACCGGCACCCCGGAGCCGGGTGGACTCGTCACATCACAGGGCCTTGAGATCATCCGCGGCATGTACGGCATGAATCTTATTGGCTGCGATCTGGTTGAGGTATCACCTTCCTACGACAGCTCCGGCAATACAGCCCTGCTGGCTGCGAATCTCATTTTCGAGATGCTGTGCAGCCTGCCCGGTTGCCTACGCCGTTAGAGTGACAGTGCGCCTGCGTGAAAGAATCAGGCAGCGATAAGCCCCTCTTGCTTAACATGCGCCAGCGTCTGATCGAGCCCCTTTGAGAGTTTCTCGCCGAGTTCATCTACCTGTTCCTCGGTAATTATCAGGGGAGGGCAGAAAGCGAAAGCGCTACCGGCCACCGGCCGGCCAATCAGGCCGTGTTCCTGGCAGGCCTGTGCAAGATACGCTGCGACAGCAGGGGAAAAGGCCGCGCCGGTGGTCTTGTCGGCAACTATTTCCAGCGCACCCAACAGGCCGCGCCCGCGCACCTCACCCACCAGCTCATGGTCAGCAAATTGCGCCATTTTTTGCTGGAAGTACTCACCCACTTTCGCGGCCCTGGCAAAAATATCATCGCGCTCGTAAATTTCCAGGCACTTCAGTGCCACCGCGCAACCCAGGGGATGGCCGCTGTAGGTGTAGCCATGCCCGAAGACACCCACTTTCGAGGAGGGCTCTATCATCGCCTCATACATGTCACCGCGAATGACCGATGCGCTGATGGGCACATAGGCTGATGACAGTTGCTTGGCAAAGGTCATCATGTCTGGTCGTTTAATATTGACTGTCGTACAGCCAAAATCATTCCCGGTGCGACCAAAACCGGTGATCACCTCGTCCGCCCAGAACAGGATGTCGTATTTTGCGAGAACCGCCTGCACCTTCTCGTAATAACCGGCTGGTGGCACGATAACGCCGCTGGCGCCGGTGATGGGCTCGGCCAGGAATACGGCAACAGTTTCCGGCCCCTCGGCAATAATCAGTTTCTCCAGATTGCCGACAATACGATCGACAAACTGCGCTTCAGTTTCGTTGCCCTGACGCCCGCGATAGTAGTGGGGGTGATCGGTGCGCAAAATACCCAGTGCCTCTATCGGCGCATCAAAGTGAGTAAGATTGGCGGGCAGGCTGGTGAGAGAACCGGCGGCAACGGTCACACCGTGGTAGGCGCGTTCACGAGTAATAATTTTTCGCTTTTCCGGCTTACCTATGGCATTGAAGTAGTAACGCAACAACTTGATGTGGGTGTCGTTGGCATCGCTGCCGGAGTTGCCGAAGAAGATCTGGGCGTCGGCCACCGGCACCATCGCACTGATCTTGTCAGCCAAAGCAATAACTGACGGGTGAGTCTTACCGCCAAAGGTGTGGTAGTAGGATAACTGCCCCAACTGCTCATTGGCCGCGTCAATTAGTTCGCGATTGTTGTAACCCAGCGAGGTACACCACAGGCCCGCCATACCTTCGAGGTACTGCTTTCCCTTGTCGTCGTAGATATAAACACCCTCACCGCGTTCGACCACCATTTGTTCGATCGCGCTGAGATTAGTGGTGGGGTAGATTACGTGGCTCATGGTCAGTCCCTCAACAGAATATGGTATAGAAGCATTCTTACATGAGTATAATTCTTGTATAGTGATATTTATTTACTTAATGTATGAAATAATTTCATAGGTGAAGTAACCGGCATGCACATCGGTAACAAGCATATCCCGCTCAATACACTGCATGTGTTTGAAGCGGCGGGGCGGCATCTCAATATGGGCCGTGCGGCGCTGGAGCTATCCGTCACCCAGAGCGCCATCAGCCACCAGATGCGTAATCTGGAGGCTAAACTCGACATCACTCTGTTTGATCGTACAAAGAAGCAACTGAGCCTCACGCCGACCGGACTGCGCCTGCACGGGATTGTCAGCAAAGCGCTGGAGGACATCAAGCTGGGGGCGATGAGCCTCGACCTGGTGGCCTTTACCGGTAAATTGACAGTGGCCGCGCCTCCGGCTTTCACCAACCTCTGGCTGGTACCACGCCTGGCGGAGCTTCTGGGGCGCTTCCCTGACCTGGAATTGCATTTCGAGCATATGCCGCGGCGTATTCCCAGCGCACTGCCGGAAGCTGATCTGGTGATTCAATTCGGCAAGCACAACTGGCCGCGGCGGCGCGTGGTTTCTCTGGTTGCAGCTGACTACATGCCCGTGTGTGCCCCCAGCATGCTCGGCCGCGGCGGCAAGGTAACGCCTGCCATGCTGACCGAACAGGTGCTGATTCACGATGACGACGGGGAGGCCTGGCAACAGTGGTTGGCCTTTGCCGGCATGGAGGGACTGCAGCCAGCACGTCACCTGTATATGAGCACCGCAACCGACGCGCTGGAACTGGCGCGCCGCGGGGTGGGGTTTGCGGTCAATGATCACATCATCACCTCTCACTGGCGCGGCACTGGAGAATTGGTGGCGCCCTTCAAACCGGTACTGCCGGGTTACGACAGTTTTTTTCTGGTTACCGCGCCTGAAACAAAAATAGCTGACGGCGTAAGAGAGTTTGAGAGCTGGCTGCGCCTCAAGGTGGGCTGAGTCCACCTAAGACCCAGTGCGGGCAGACAATTGCGAGGCGGTGGTGTATTGTCAGCCAAAAGTAGAGCCCGGTATCGGGCCGAGAAACCCTATGCAAAAACAAGTTGCAACAGTTAGTGACTACGTTGGCCCGGTAGGAAAGGGCGTCGCCGGCTACCAGGCTGCCATCTCTAGAACCTACGGCCCCATGCGGATGGAATCGAGTAAGCACGGATCGAACAAGTGGGAGGTCAACCGGTCGCACCACGGGCCAGTGGTCTTTTCACGTATTACCTATGACGGCATGCTCCACGCAGCCGTTACCAAAGATTCCGATTCTGCCATTGATCGCAATATTGTTTTGATGTGTGTTGAACGCGGGCCGGTAGAGCAAAAAGTGGGGAATCAGTATTCAAAATGCGATGGCGGAAGCCTGGTACTGCTGAATATGGGTAAAAAGCTGGAGGTCTGGCAAAGTAGCCCCACAGATGTCCTGTCGGTAACACTGCCCACCAGCCTCTTGCTGAGGCAGTGCGCAGATATTGAAAAATACTGTGGAGTGGCCGTGCCCACCGACACTGGCGCAGCCTCTATCCTGCGGGATATGTTAAGTGGCGTGCTGCGCGAAAAAAACAGTTTAACGGGCTGCGAATCCCTGTCTTTGTCAACGGCCTTCGGCGGTATGATCAGTACCGTGTTTCACAATAACGCCTCCTGCGGTAAAGAACATACCATTCTGGACTCGTACCAGAAGCAGATTTCCAACATCATCGACAGCGAAATTCAGAATACACAATTGTCACCCCAACTGTTGGCGGATCGCCTGGGTGTCTCACGCAGTTACCTGTTCTCGGTCTCAAGCAAAGCGGGCTTTAGCATTGCCAAACTCATCCTGGAACGACGCCTGAATTGCTGCCGAGACGCCCTGGTTGATTCCAGTTGGCGCAAACGCTCCATAACAGAAATTGCCTTCACCTTTGGCTTCAAGGAACTGTCCCACTTCAGTCGCTGTTTTACCAAAAAATTCGGCATTAGCCCCAAAGCCTATCGCGAACAAACCATGCTCAGCATGTAGTTACCGCTCCTCACCCGTTTTACCCCCCGCAGCAAGACCGCTGGACAAGTCACCGGCGACGCACAGACAAGCACTGCATCCTCAGCGCACTGTAAGGTTGAATGAAATCAACTACAGCAGGGGACTCAACCATGCCAAAACATCGCCTTGCACCCGTTGGAGAGCTGAAGGACGGTGAGATTCGCCCATTCACTCTGGATGGGCGCTACATTCTACTGGTACAGGGAGAGAGCGGGCCTGCCGTCATCGATGGCATATGCCCGCACGCCGGAGGTGATCTGGGCAAGGGCAGTGTATCGGGACAGCGCATCAGGTGCCCAACCCACAAATATATGTTCGACCTGGAGACCGGCAGCTGCCCGCTGGGAAGGCGTGAGGGGTGGGGTCCTGTGGCGGTGCACAAGCTGGAGGAAATAGACGGGTATATCTACGTCGATATCTGACGGAATACGGAATATCCAAATAAAAAAATCCGAATAATGCGAGGAGAATAATATGAATGATTTCGACGTAATAATCAGAGATGGAATGATCATCGATGGCCAGCGGACACCGCGATACCGCGGCGACATCGGTATCAAGGATGGTCAGGTCAAATCCATTACCGGTGTCGGCGGCTTGTCGCGAAAATCAGCGAAACGGGTGATTGAAGCCGAGGGGCTGGTGGTTGCTCCCGGCTTTGTAGACCTGCACACGCACTACGACGCGCAAATCTTCTGGGACCCGTACTGCACCACCAGTGGCTGGCATGGCGTGACCTCTGTGGTCATCGGCAACTGCGGGTTCGGCATTGCACCGGTTAAGAAGGAAGGCCAGCAGCGGGCAATGCTGTCACTGACCCGCAACGAGGCCATCTCCTATGATGCGATGAACGAGGCTCTGGCCTGGGACTGGGAGTCTTTTCCAGAGTTTATGGACGCTATAGAGAAAACCCCCAAGGGCATCAATCTGCTGACCTACATCCCGCTGTCCCCGCTGATTGCCTACGTAATGGGCGGCGTGGACAACGCCAAAACACGCCGGCCAACCGCAGACGAAATGGCTGAGATCAAGCAGCTGATTACTGAAGCTATGGATGCGGGAGCCTGCGGAATTTCCTCCCAATACCTGGGCGACACCTCCGTGCAGCGCGATTACGATGGCACACCTAATGTCACAGATGTTATGCATTTTGACGACTTTCTCGACATGGTGTCAGTACTCAAGGACATGGGGCGCGGCGCGATACAGGTACTGGGCTTGACGCAGGATCAAACCGAGCGGGTTTGCGAAGCAAGCGGGGCAATGGTTATTTATAATGTGCTCGCGCTCGAGTGCGATCAGCACGGTTTGAAAACCGAGGGCTCCTGGGAGGACTTTACCGACTGGATGGTGGACGCAAACAAACGCGGCCTGAAAGTGAGCGCACAAGCGGTGACCACGGGAATCGATTTTGTCTTCACTTTCGAGGACTGGAACCTGTACGACTTCAGTCCACACTGGAGAAATGTCTGCATGGGCACGACTGCCGAAAAGATGGAGAAAATGCAGGACCCGGATATACGTGCAGCCATCAGACAGGAATATGACAGCGTGGCCAACGCAACACGCGAAGATTTCCAGGCCGACCTGGACAGCGACGTGTCGGCAACGGCCCTGGTGCAGTTCAGGACAGTTGGCGACAACTCCGTGCAAATGGTGGATAACGACGATCTCATAAAATACGAAGGAATGACTATTCGGCAGATCGCAGCGCAGGAGAATAAGCATGTTTGCGATGTCATTCTCGACATAGCCGTGGCCGACAAATTGCGCACGACATTTGCCACACCACCTAACCAATACGACCCGGAAGACATCAAGAAACTGATAAATAAACCCCACACTATTCCAGGCATCTCCGATGGCGGCGCGCACATGAAGTTTTCTGCCTTCGGCCGCTACGGCACAGAATATCTCGTACACTACGTGCGCGATGGAGAAATGGTTGACCTTGAGTATGCGCATTGGCACCTGAGTTCGATACCGGCACAGTATGCAGGCCTTCATGATCGTGGGGTTATCCGCGTGGGCAGCCCGGCCGACATCCTGGTATACGACCTGGACGAACTGGGCTGGACAGAAGCGGAAAAGGCCTACGACCTGCCTGCGGGGGACTGGCGTCGCATAACAAAAGGGCTGGGATATCGCTACACCCTGGTGAACGGCGATGTAACGTTTATCAACGGTGAGAACACCGGTGCAACCCCAGGTCACCTGCTAAGGAACGGGCACGCCTGAGCCATCCGGGAAAGTATCTGCCTGAAAAAGTGCGGTCGCCGCGCTGTGGAGCTTACTTCGGTTCCCGGCGCTGCATGCTACAATCTCGCGGGCACCGAATACACCTTTCGCACACCTGTTTACCGACAGGGAACAGTCAATTCACAGGGCGTGTTGGAAGGAGACCTTGTGCTGGTGGCAGCCGGTGATTTCACCATGGGAGGCCGCAGAAATGCCAGCGACACAATGGCCATTACCAACTTCGATCACAATGAGGCGAATACACTGGGAAATGCGGAGCTGACTACACCCGATATTTGTGGGGGTACGATCAATTGGCCGAGCAGGTGGCAGCTTCAGGCATTAGCGCCATCGCCGGCGAAATCATAATTGACGACCGCCTGTTTCAGCCCTTCGACTTTCGTCGCCAATTCAACGTTCGTTCCATATTCGTTAACGACGATGTCGTGGACGTAACCCTGCAGCCGGCAAACAGCGGCGAGCTGGCCATAGTTGAATACCGGCCCGAGTCTGCTGCATTCACAGTTGATTTCAACGTGTTAACGGTTTCAGCCGGTGTGGAAGAGGAGATCGATCTGGTGCCAGAATTTCCAACGTGTTTTGGCCAGACGACCTGCTCCGGGTCCGTCATCGGGCAACTGCCTGTCGATTTTGTGCCACCGCTGACCGGTGTCCAGCCCCTGGTCCAGACCTTCCGTATCGCGCGGCCGGACAACTATGCCCGAACCGTCTTTATTGAAGCACTTGAACGCGCAGGTGTCAGCGTGGTGAACGCCGCGCCAGTGGCACAGAATCCGGTTAACTTTCTGCCACCAGAAGGCTCCTATACCAGCGACACATTGCTGGCCGAGCTGGTCTCACTGCCTTTGTCGGAGTACACGAAATTTGTACTCAAAATCAGCTACAACATTGGCGCTGACACCAGCCTGGTTTTGTGGGGGCTGTCCGAGGGCGTGGATAACATGGCAGACGCCCTCAGCGAGGAGCGGGATAACCTGACCCAGAATATTGGCATTCCGGGCAACGAATTTGAATTCTTTGATGGCAGCGGGGGCGGCGATACCATCGCAACCAGTACCGCTGTTCTGAAACTGTTGAAACACACCAGCGAGCAAAGCTTTTTCCCCGAATTTCTGGCGGCGCTTCCTATACTGGGAGTCGATGGATCGCTCGCACATTCCACAGGCTTTGAATCCGACCCCACGCTGGCAGGTGCCAAGGGCAACGCCTTTGCCAAAACAGGCACCTATGCCACTGGCGATGAGAACGGCATTCTCATTAAGGGGCGCTCTATGGCGGGGTTTGTTACCACCAAGAGTGGCCGCGACCTGATATTCAGTGTGGTCGTGAATAATGTTCAGCTAGGTAGCGATATCAACGAGCTGGCGATGGTCGCTGATGATCAGGCCACTATCACCGCGATTATCTGGCGAGACTACTAGCGTGATAACACGCATCAGGGACTGGCAGTGCCAGCCAGTGCCGCCCGCAAATAGCCCAGG
>TARA_R110001592_G_scaffold34425_9_pt1 | contig 109484 bp, 103 predicted proteins | sample TARA_R110001592 | Tara Oceans TARA_R110001592 (sample SAMEA4398387) | marine metagenome | biome: Polar Biome; feature: [SRF] surface water layer (ENVO:00010504); material: water (ENVO:00002006), including particulate matter (ENVO:01000060) such as... | depth 5 m
GAATTGGTATAACTAAAAGCACTAACTTGCTAGTTTAGGTTGATATTTGTACATCTTGATTAAAAAGCACCCTTGCGCTATAAGGGAGAGAAATAATAATAATAAGTTTGATAAATACTATGTTTAACGTGAACAAAAAGCTATGGTCGTTCAATTTTGGTTGTTTACTCGCAGGTTCATTAGTTTGGTTGGTGCATCTTGGCAATTTAGCTTCTGTACCGAGGATATTACACCCTCATACTGATTTTATTCTTGATTATTATCCCGGCTCAATTACAGCGATAACGGCAAGTATCTTCAGTTTTTGTCTGTTAGCTTTTATGCATAAAGCTTTTAAACTTTGCGTGAGCGAACATACATTTTGGCTCTTATTACCTATGCTGTGTTTTATCGGCTTAACATTGTTGATAGCCCCTCTTAGGGTTTTAACTTTGATGTTTGCTGCTATGCCTATTTTCGTGGTTTTAACATTAAGCGCAGTTATATTTCGCTTAAAAAATCAAAAATTATCGGCTATTTCAAATTGAGCATTTTAAAATTTAGTTAACCAAGAGTAATAGTTTAAATGATGATCTGAAATAAGGCGCAACGTGGCTGAATTTGTTTTACTTGTTATATACAGCATTTTTACACTCATTTGGATTTAAAGTGGTATGAATAAATACACTAAAATTATTTCATTAGCATTCGCGTGTTTATTTTTATTTATCGGTATCAAGAGTACGATAGATACTAAACCTTACGCAGAATTAAACGATATACAAACTTTTGATGGCATGATTTTAAAATTACATTGTCCACATAAAGGCGCTGCCGCCTTATCGTTAGAAAACTCAGATTTCACCTTTAATCTCAGTGTTAGGTTTCGTGCTGATTATTGTCAAGATGATGAGTCACAGACGCTTTTAGGCAAGGTGGTTAGTTTAAAGGCGCGACAAGTTAATGGTGACTTTTATCAAGCTTACGAAATAAAAACGCCAGAGCAGGTTATTTTAACCCCTGAAGAAATTGAAGCAGATCAAGGCAGTTCAACCTTTGGTATGTTCTTCTTAGCTTTCTTAATCTTGGCATTCGTTGGATATAAAAGTCGCAAGAAAAAGTAATTATTGGCACAAGTATTCATAACGAACAAGGGCAGTATATCTGCCCTTGTTCACATCTGGTATTACATAAAGTATTGTGCCTATATCAAAGCACTACTTGGCACATTGGTTGGGCTAATATGTTCGATTGGGTAGCAACCCAAAATCTTAATGAAGTTTGTTTGTTCGGTAATTTCACTGATTGCTTCTTGTAAAGTCAAATGCTTTAAATTTGCCTCTACATCGATATAAAACATTTCTTCCCAAGGCCTTCCTTGAATTGGCCGTGATTCAAGTTTACACATGTTAATACCTTTGTTTTTCAGCACCATTAAACATTCAACCAGTGCCCCCGGTTTTTGTCCTGTAGCAATTACTAGTGTTGTTTTTGCTGGAATTTGCTCGGCAACATCAATAGGTTTGCGAGCAACTAAAATAAAACGACTGTGATTTTCTGCTTGGTTGGCAATAGATTTTTCTAAGGCCTGCAATTGGTATAAGTTACCGCCTTCTTCACTACCAATAACCGCGACACTGTCGTCCTGCAATTGATAGACTTTCGCCATAGCATCGGCGGTGCTTTCACAATATTCAATGCGAATATTGCTTTGCTTGTCAAGAAAGTTACTGCACTGGGCGAAAGGCTGACCATGTGCATAAATAGTTCTAATATTAGCTAGTTGGCTATTAACTGCCGTGAGTAAACAATGTTCAATCGGCTGGGTGATTTCGCCAACAATGGATAAGTTTGTATGTTGTAGTACGTCATAAACTTCGTTAATACTACCGGAGCTAGTGTTTTCTATCGGTAGCATACCGTAATCAACCATGCCAGATTCTACTTGTTGCATGATCTCGGCAAAACTTTGACAGCCGTGTTCGATAATTTTTTCTGCCCGGCGAGAAAAGTAACGATGACTGGCTAAATAACTATATGAGCCTTTATCGCCGAGAAACGCTACGCTTACCGCCGGCTCTTGCATATTGGGATTAGCTAATGTTTGTAAATAAGCTTGCTGATTGAGTACTGAGTCTTCAATAATTGTTTGAAAAATGCTGGTCACGTAATGGGCGTCTAAGCCGAGTTCCTTGCCTTTGATGATCAAGCGGATAAGTAACTCCTGCTCGCGCTGCTGGTCTCGTACCGGACGTACTTGATGAGCTTTGCTTTTCGCAACATTTAAAGTTAGGGCGCGACGCTCAGCGAATAATGTTAATAGTTGCTGATCAAGGTGAGTAATTTTTTCACGTATTTTATTTAAATCTAATGTTTCGTTCACCACGTTTTCCTAATAAGTTGTTATGAGTTTATGCGTTGCATTTATCGTGTTTGAGTCCAATCGTTATTCATTGTATTTTTCGTTGGTACTAAAACTAAAAAACCCCCATTAAGGAGGTTTTTTATTGATGCCAAAACCTAAAGCACGCTCAGAAAACTGAGAGAAAAAAAGCGTTAAAGAAAAAAGTCGGTTTGGTCATTTGCATAGCTTTACTTTAGCTAGCCTCAGGCAAGACTTCAACTGTTTCTTTAGCTCTATTTTTAGCTAAGCTAAAAGAAAATGCTTATAGAACGAGTTTCTTGGCAACGTTAGATACAGAGAAAGATAATTGTTAGTGCGCTGAACATTCCAATAGCCCATATGATTGAACGAATAGTTGATATATTCATTAAGTAGGCAAGATTATAAAATATCCGTGCGACAACATGTGCAATGGCGAGTTGCTCGATAACAGCGCCAGTGTTTTTTGTCGTTATCGCCAATAAGACTGCTGGAGCAAATATAATAAGTGCTTCAAAGGCATTTTGATGTGCTGCCAAGGCACGGGCGCCAAAGCCAGTTAATTCTGCTTGCTGTGCTCGCGGATGATTATTATTGTAACGTCCCAATTTATGCATTGCAAAAGCTACGGGGATTTTTGCAATTAGGGGTAACAGTGCTGCGATAAATAAACAAATGATTAACGTGGTCATATTTTTCCTAATAACTGAGGAGTGTGAGTTTGTATTTACTTGGGCCCGGTAAGAAATTTGTAGCTTGACCTTTTACCCAACTTTCATGTCCGGCGCCATAATATGGGCTCCAAGGGTGTCCTGATTGGCTGGTCGGCATATGAAAAATGCCGCTTGCTTCGTGTCCAGGAGAAACCACCATACGTTGTGATGCGCCAAATGACCTACCTTGTACTCTTGGCATATAACTATCGCCAGGCAATTCGACTTCAGGCATATCTAACCATCGGCCAATAAAAGGAATGGCACGGCTTAAAGGATGTTGCACTTTACTGAGGTTCTGTTTACCCCAAGTAGCGTTGGCAAGTGTCGTTGATTCAGTCATTTGGATTAATGTCTTTTCAAGGCTGGCTTCAAATAATGCTTGCCAACTTTCGTGTTGACGCCAAAGAAAGTTTTCCGGTTGTTGGTTCACTAACTGCCATAACGGCGTTTCTATTTGATGGCGAATGGTATCGAAACTATAAGCTTTATCAAGTTTTGTCATATTTTCATTAAAAATTTCGAAGACTTGCTCTCTAACGTTTAAACGAAAATTTCTCACCAAACGATAGGCAACAGAATCGGTACTAGCAGATAAGTTGTCAATATCAATGATGCTTTTTACTTCCTGCCAATCGCTGTGTTTAGCTAACATTTTTTCAGTGAGTACCTCAGATAAAATAAAAGCTTGCCAAGGCAATAAAAACTTGGCGCTGTCATCTAAGGCTATATTGAGTAATGCTTGTTCATCAAATGAATCTTTAGCGGCAAGGTTTTGCTTGATCTGTGATGAGCGTGCGCCAATGGCATAACCACCGTTACCTATTTTATTTAGCATATTACCACCAATAACCCGTGAATTTGCGGTCCATAAACGAGCATTTTTAGGATTGATAAGTTTAGGGTAATCTTCAGGCGGTAGTAGTCGCACCCATTTGTTTTCACCATTAGCCCAAGAAGTAGGTGTTTCACCAAACGAAGTGCTACGTTGTGGTATAGGTCCGATAATTGTCCAACCAATATTACCTTGTTCGTCTCCAACTATTAAGTTTTGTGCAGGCATTCCCGTTCGAGCTGCTATAGCAATAGCTTGCTCTACATTATTGGCAGTTTCTAAGTCAGTAATTGCTAGGTTTACGGCCGCGTTGTCATGTGCGATCCAACGATACGCCAATAAGTCTCCTTTGGCGGTTTCACCTATCACTGGTCCCCAAATGGTATCTGTTACTGTGATGTTCACCGCTTCTTGGCCTTTTACGGCGATAATTTGTTTATGTTTGATAAAGTCTTGGTAGCCATCAGGCGTCAAATATTGGCTTTTGTCAGCGGTTGTTTCAAGTACGATAATATCGCTCCAATCACCGTAACTGTTGGTAAAGCCCCAAGCAATATGACCATTACTTCCAATAATCATGTTTGGGGTGCCTGGTAATGTTGCGCCGGTTACTTGCACTGAACTATTATCGGCAGCTTTATATTCAAAAGAAGCTCTAAACCAAATATTAGGTACTCTAATACTCAAGTGCATATCGTTAGCAACAATGGCACTGCCAGTTGCACTTATAGCACCGCCAACCGCCCAGTTATTTGAACCTGGGAATTCTTCATTTTGAAGGTTTTTTTCTCTGGCAAGCTTCGCAGGTAGCGGGGGAGCTAAAGGAGCCTTTAGCTGTTGATGTTCGAGTAAATTGGCTATGTCTTCGCTAGATGCGGAAGGCCAAGGTGCTGTCGGTAGTGGTGATGAAGGCAATTTAGTGCCATCTATCGCGGCATCCCAACGGCTGCCTTTAGGATTAAGAAAGGCAAATACCTCAGGACTTAATATCGAATGTAATAAACCTAACGTTCTTTCACGTTTACCGTCTTGATATTGTAAGTCAATGTACATGCTGAGTACGGTTAAAATAGTATCTTCTTCTTGCCACTCTACGGGCTCTTGGCGCAGCAATAGGTATTCAAAGGGGACAGCTTTAAGGTATTTTAAACCTTGATTTACCCCACGGGTATAAGCTTTGAGTAGTGCTAAATCAGCGGTGGATAATTGTGCTACTATCGCGCTAGCACGCTCTCGAAAGCGATGACGGCGAATGTCACTATCATAGGCGATTGCTGCCTCGCCAAATAAACTTGACAGTTCGCCGGCTGAATTTCTACGTAATAAGTCCATTTGAAAAAAGCGCTCTTGGGCATGGATAAACCCCGTTGCTACTGCCAAATCTAGGCGGTTGTTGGCTTTAATCGTCGCGATACCATGCTTGTCTCGTTCTATGGTCGCGCTAGTTGATAAACCATAGAGTGTTCGTTTTCCGTCTAATTGTGGTAATGCACTGTCGATTTGGCTATATAGCCAAGTACTTAAAGTGGCAAAGATTAAAAGCAGAATAAAAAATATGCCGAGTAGGGTGTTTTTTAAATGTTTCATCAATTGTTAGTAAAGTGACAGTAGCGATAGCGTAGAGTACCTGAAACTTATTAAGGTTTGAATCACGCTGTGCAGATTAATTTGGCTTAACTATTCATTTTTATTTACATTTATCTCGTTGAAATTTAAAAGTGCTCTGCTTAACTTGGCTTGATATTCGTGGCAATATTAGTAACTATGCAGTCATTAGATTGCCGGCAATGAGAATATGGAGTCGATAGTGTTTATTTATGAACTAGTTCAATTGTTGCCTATAGAGGGTATTGAGTGACGGTACTCGTAAAGTCACCAAGTGACTGTTTTGCCGTTATAGTGCTAGCGGCAGGGCAATCTACTCGTTTAGGTCAGATGAAGCAATTGCTGCCTATTAATGATAAAAGTTTACTTGAAATTCAACTAGAGCAGGCGCTAGCAGTATCGAATGATGTTTATTGTGTCTTAGGTTTTAATGCTGTGCATGTGCAATCACATATTGATCATTTACCAATCAATACTATTATTAATAGCCAATGGTCGGACGGTATGGCGTCATCAATTGCTGCGGGGGTGAAAGCGCTAACGCCTGAGATTAAAGCGGTTATGATAGTCTTAGTAGATCAATGGCAATTAACATCTGCTGATTTGATGCGACACAAAGGCTATTGGCAAAAGCAGCATCATGCTATCGTTGTTGCACAATCGGTTAGTTCTGAAGAAGCAAAGGTCAATGAAAATCTTGGCCCGCCAGTCGTATTTCCACAAAGTTATTTTGCCGAATTGATTCAATTAGTTGGGCAGCAAGGTGCAAAGCCATTATTAAAAAAATACCAAAAGCAATTATTAAAGGTACCGCTAGCTCATGCCTTTGTTGATCTAGACACACCTGAGCAATTAGCTCATATGAAGATAAAAATTGGCGTTAAACCATAGCGTCGCTAAAAATTACGTCTAACAAAATTGCGTTAAATAAACTAAGAAGGAAGCGATTGCATGATCACTTTGACTATCAATGGTAAAGAGCATCAATTTAATGATGATGGCGATATGCCGTTGTTATGGGCATTAAGAGATATTTTAAAATATACCGGCACTAAATATGGTTGCGGGAAAGGCTTATGTGGTGCTTGTACTGTCCATGTTGATGGCCAACCTGTTCGTTCCTGCATAACGCCGGTCTCGGCTATTGCGAAGCAAAAAATCACCACCATTGAGGGCCTTTCCGAGCAAGGTCAACATGTAGTACAACAAGCATGGCAAGCGTTAAATGTACCACAATGTGGTTATTGCCAATCAGGACAAATTATGTCGGCTGTGGCATTACTTGAGCGTAATGCAAAACCTAATGATCAAGATATTGAGCTTGCCATGAGTGGCAATATTTGTCGCTGCGGAACTTACCAACGTATCAAACAAGCGATCTATCATGCTGCAGATTTAGCCACCGAAGTGAAAGGAAGCTAGCGATGAAACAGATTGAAAATGTTAGCCGTCGAGGCTTCTTAAAAAAACTTGGCATTAGCTCTACAGCCTTAGTGTTAGGTGTACAGCTGCCGGCAATGCTCACTATTCCAAAAGCACTGGCTGGTGTTAATGCTACTGATAAGTTTTCCCCTAGTGTTTATGTACAAATTGGCGCTGATAACATCGTCAGCATAGTGGTTCATCGCTCAGAAATGGGTCAGGGTATCAGAACCAGTATTCCGATGATAGTCGCTGATGAACTGGGTGCTGATTGGCAAAAAATAGCGGTTGTTCAAGGCTTAGGTGATAAAAAATACGGTAGTCAAAACACCGACGGTTCTCGTTCGGTTAGACGTTTTTATCAACCGCTGCGTGAAGCTGGAGCTTCTGCTCGTATGATGTTACAGCAAGCGGCCGCCAATCAATGGCAAGTTGATGTCAGTGAAACCTCAGCGGTAAACAATACGATTGTTCATGAAAAAACTGGCCGAGAGTTAACTTTTGGTAGTTTAGTTGCCGCGGCAAGTGTGTTGACATTACCTGAGCCGTCGGCATTGAAATTAAAAGCTAAAAAAGATTTTAATTTCATTGGTAAATCTGATGTAGCACTTGTTGATGGTGAAAAAATCGTTACCGGTACCGCGACTTACGGGTTTGATGTTGAACTAGCCAATATGCAGTACGCGGTTATCGCGAGACCTCCAGTATTAGGTTCGAAAGTTAAATCATTTAATGCTAAAGCGGCAAAAGCTATTGCGGGCGTTATTGACGTTGTGCAACTACCTGACTTAGAAGAGCCAGCGGTATTTAAACCTTTAGGCGGTGTTGCGGTTATTGCTAAAAATACTTGGGCGGCGATTAAAGGTCGAGAAGCGTTAGCAATGCAATGGCATGAAAGCGAGCATAAAAGTTATAACAGTGATGAGTATAAAAAAGCCTTAGCAAAAAGTTGTGATAACCCGGCAAAAATTTTGCGCAGTAAAGGCGATACGATTAAAGCGTTAGCGACTGCAAAAAAAGTGATTGAAGCATCATATTATGTGCCAGAGTTAATCCATGTACCGATGGAGCCACCTGCGGCAACCGCGCATTATCATGATGGTATTTTTGACATTTGGGCCTGTTCACAAACACCACAATCAGCACAAGCTACGGTTGCACAAATTACCGGTGTGGCCCCTGAAAAAGTCAATATCAATGTGACGTTACTCGGTGGTGGCTTTGGTCGTAAATCTAAACCAGACTTTGTCGTTGAAGCTGCTATATTGTCGAAACAGCTTAATGTCCCCATTAAAGTATTGTGGACTCGCGAAGATGAGATCCAAAATGGTTATTATCATGCCGTAAGCTATCAAAAACTTGCTGCCGGTATCGATGCTCAAGGTAATGTTAGTGCTTGGCAACATCATGTGGCAGAGCCACCAATTGGCTCTACATTCAGTAAAGGGGCGGATTTAATTGGTACAGAAGCTAACTTAGGTTTGATTGACATGCCATTTGATATTGCTAATGTTAGTTGTGCTGCCGGCAAAGCGCCTGCGCATACTCGTATAGGTTGGATGCGCTCGGTTACTAATATCAACCATGCCTTTGCTATAGGCTCATTTGTTGATGAACTTGCGCATGCGAAAGGGCTAGATAGCAAAGATCATTTATTAGCCATGTTAGGTAAAGATCGAAAAATAGATTTTGCTCTTGAAAATGCCGAGTATGGAAATTACGGCGAAACACTTGAAAAATTCCCTGTTGATACTGCGCGTATGAAAGCGGTGATTGAAAAAGTTAGTGCTATGGCAAAGTGGGGCAGAAAATTACCTAAAGGGCATGGTTTAGGTATTGCTATGCACCGCAGTTTCGTCAGTTATGTCGCTTGTATTGTTGAAGTATCAGAAAACAGTGATGGAAAAATTAGCGTTATTGATGTTTGGATGGCGGTTGACTGTGGTTTAGCAGTAAACCCTGAGCGTATTCGTTCGCAAATGGAAGGCGCTGCTATTTTTGCCTTATCGTATAGTTTTTATAGTGAACTCACCGCGAAAAATGGTGTGATTGAACAAAGTAACTTTGATAATTATCAAATTGCGCGACTTGCCGATGCGCCAACCACACATGTTGAAATTATCGACAGTGATGCGCCTCCGGGTGGTGTTGGAGAGCCAGGTGTGCCACCAATAGCTCCCGCTATTTGTAATGCTATTTTTAATGCCACAGGTAAGCGCTATAGAGAATTACCATTAAAACAATATGGCATTGTTTAATCAGTAGCGTGTAACTGGTATCTTTTACCTATACCATGAGTAGCGGCGTAAATTTTAAGGAAAGCAGCAATTTATGCTGCTTTTTTATTGAATGCTGTAATATCGCAAATGACCTGATAAAATAGCACAATATAGAACCTCATCCCATAGGATAAAAGATGGCATCGTTACAAGAGCAGTTGCTAAAAGCAGGTTTAACCACCAAGCAAAAAGCACGACAAGCAAATAGTGATAAGCGTAAAAAAGGCAAGCAAAAACGTAGTGGCGTTAACGTTGAAAGCAGTTTACAAGAACAAGTAAAGCAAGATCTTGAACTAGCAAGAAAAGAAAAGTTAGCGCGTGATATCGCTTTAAACAATGAAAAGAAACAAGTGCTTTTGGCCAAAGAGCAACAGTTAAGAATTTTACAGATTTTGCAACATCATCAAGTCACAAATGTTAATGGCGAAGCAGAGTATAATTATACTTTTAACAATAAAATTAAAAAATTATTTGTTGATGCCATCACACATAAAGCTTTGGTTAATGGCCGATTAGCTTTGTGTGGTGTTGAAGACAACACTTATATTGTGACAAGCGAAACCGCTGAAAAAGTTGCCAGTTTAGACAAAGACGTTATTTTGGTACAAAACACTAAAGTTATTGATGAAATGGTTTCTGATGATGACCCTTATGCAGAGTTTCAAATTCCTGATGATTTAATGTGGTAACGTCCGCATTATATTTTAATTTATTTACCTAACAGTGAGCACAAGTATTACTATGTTTTTAATCCGTTGGCCGATTGGCCGTTTAATATTGTTATTAAATTTTATCTTTTCTCCAAGTGCGCCAAAGCGCTCATCGCAACAGCAGAAAGATATTGATGCTAGCACCGCACATTTAAGTTTATATCAATTGCCTGCGTGCCCATTTTGTGTGAAAACTCGTCGTGCAATAAAGCGATTTGGTTTAAATATTGAATTACGTAATATAAATCAACATGAAGAATACCGAGAAGAATTGCTTCGTGAGGGAGGTAAAAGAACCGTGCCTTGCTTGAGAATTATCAATGAAGATCAGTCGGTTACTTGGTTATATGAATCTGGTGATATTATTCAGTATTTAGAAAAGTTTGCCGATTAGTTACTGCTGTTTATTAACTCAGCAGCTTTTATTAAGAATTTTTTTGCCTCTTCTTGGGTCTATTTATCAAAGGTAATTAGCTCGATTAGAGGTAAAATGTTAATTAAAACTAAAAATAGTTATCAACTATCAGAACAACAAGTCACCGATGAAGCGGTTTATCATGCTAGACGTAAAGTTTTAAAGCAGCTTGGTTTCTTAGGTGCGGGTAGTTTACTAGCCCAATCAGCTAACGCAAGCCCTTTAGATTTTTTCAGCAGTAAAAGTAAAGAGGTATTTCAACGCCAAGCTTTAAACTTTCAACATGCTGAAAAATCTACAGAAATATTAACCCCTGAAGCTAAAGTGACTTCTCATAACAATTTTTATGAATTTGGCACAGCTAAGGGGGATCCTGTTGAAAATGCACAAAACTTTAAAGTTGATCCTTGGCAATTAAGTATTTCTGGCGAAGTTGATAAACCCTATAGCTTAGGCTACGACGATTTATTTAAAAGTTTCTCACTCGAAGAGCGTATTTATCGCCTACGCTGTGTTGAGGCGTGGTCGATGGTGGTGCCTTGGATTGGCTTTTCATTAGCTGACTTAATTAAAAAGGCGGCGCCCAATTCGCGAGCAAAATATGTTGCTTTTGAAACCTTATATGATCCACAGCAGATGCCGGGTCAAAAGAGTCGTCGTATTGGTGGCGGTGTACAATACCCTTATGTCGAAGGTTTACGTATTGATGAAGCAATGAATCCGTTGACCTTAATGAGTGTTGGTTTGTATGGTAAGACATTACCGGCACAAAACGGTGCACCTATTCGGTTAGTTGTACCGTGGAAATATGGTTTTAAGAGTATTAAATCTATTGTTAGTATCAAGTTAGTTGAGCAGCAACCACCAACAACCTGGAATAGACTCGCTGATAATGAATATGGTTTTTATGCCAATGTTAACCCTGCTGTTGATCATCCGCGTTGGAGCCAAGCGAGTGAAAGGCGTATTACTACCGGTGGCTTGTTTGCCCGTAATCGTATTGAAACTCTGCCATTTAATGGTTATGGCGAAGAAGTGGCTGATATGTATAAAAATATGGATTTAAGGAAGTATTATTAGTGCAAGCAAATGTTTTGGCGGTCAATAAAGTGTCTTTGAAAACAGTATTTTTAGTTAATCGAGTGTTGTTACTTAAGATAACTATTCACCTGATGTCTTTTTTACCTTTATTAGCACTTTATGTTTTGGCCTTTAGTGATCAGCTTGGTGCTGATCCCGTTAAAGAAGTTATTCACTTTACTGGCATTGGTGCCTTTAATTTATTGCTGCTTTCTTTGGTGGTAATGCCTTTGGCAAAAAAATATCGCCAAGCATATTTTTTACAAGTAAGGCGTCTACTTGGCTTATACAGTTTTACTTATGCATTATTTCATTTACTGAGCTTTCTAGCTTTTGAAGTGCAGTTTGATCTAACATTATTTTTTAATGAAATTATTGATAGACCTTATATTACCGTGGGTATGGCAGCCTTAATTATACTACTTTCTTTGACGGTTACATCACTCAGTTCATTGAAGCGTAAAATGGGCAAAAATTGGCAAAAGTTACACAATGGGGTTTATCTTGCCTTGTTATTAATAACGCTGCATTTTTTTTGGTCAGTAAAGTCTGACATTGTTGAGCCAGTGATATATTTTATTATCGCATTATTCTTGTTAAGCCAACGAAAAGATAAATTTAAGCGTTGGTTTAAATAATAGCAATGCTACTAAGTTTCTTCCCACTCAGTGAAATTTAGAAGGTCTAGCGGCACAGGTTCATAGTTCCAGACTGAACCTAAGTACCTACATGCAGGCAAGGCATTGCTTGAAGATAATGGTTATTCTCGACAACTGCTCCTGCCTTGTTCTAATGACTCACATCCCTGTGAGAACCTTATAGAAGTCAATAATACGGCCTAAAAGCCTTTTAAAATCACCCTTCAGAGTTGGTATAACCCATATTGGGCTAGGCAACAATACAGAAACAAAAAAGCGAAGGCAGAAGCCTTCGCTTTTTGCTCATTATAAGCAATATTTTGTAGTTACTTAGCGGCAAAACCTAGCTTTTATTCGCTGCGAGCTGTTACTTCTAATAAATGGTAGCCAAACTGAGTTTTAACTGGGCCTTGTACTTGGTTTAATGCAGCAGAAAAAACAACTTCATCAAACTCTTGTACCATTTGTCCGCGACCAAAAGAGCCTAGTGCGCCACCTTGTGCTTTAGAAGGGCAGTTTGAATGCTCTTTTGCTACGGTTGAGAAATCTTCACCGGCTTCTATTTGTTGCTTTAATGTTAGACATTGCTCTTCAGTGTCTACCAAGATATGGCGTGCAGATGCTGTTACCATTATATTTCCTATTCGCTGTTAGATTTAATGAGGACTGTAGCGTATTTTTTTTAATAATAAAATAGTCTGAAAGTAAATTATGTTACTGAAAATTTCATTACTAGAAGTGAATCGGAAATATCAGCCAGTAAGAAGTGCAATATTGAGGCTATATTGCTCTAGGTTACTCAATCTTAACGTCAACAACGCGCCTTAATAAGCCTTTATTTTGGCTAAGCTCAATTGTGAATTGAGCAATGTGCCCTAAATATTCGCGATATAGTTAACCTATAAGGCTAAGTTTTATAATAGTTACGGCTCGAGTGCTTCAAAATTTTCGAGTATGAATCTGCTTATAAAAAATAATTTAAAATTTTAAAACTTTTTTCAAACCCAACACTACTTTTAATATATAAGAGTAAGTTAACTTAATAAAATAGGATGCCGAGTGTTTGAACGAAGCGATGAAACGCTAGTAAAGCAAGCGCTGAAAGGGAAAAAATCAGCTTGGGTTACCTTAGTGAAACGATATGAAAAAAACTTGTATAACTATACCTTGCGTATGGTGAGTAACCCTGATGATGCTTTAGATTTAATGCAAGATGTATTTATGGCTGTTTTTCGTAATTTGGCCTCATTTCGTGGCGATAGTCCTTTTAAAGGTTGGCTATTTAAAATTGCACATTATCGTTGTATTGAGTTTTATCGTCGAAAAAAGCCAACCCAGTCATTAGATGATGTACCCGAACAAGAAGAGTACACGAATGATGGTTGCCCAGAGGCTCAGCTATTTTCTGGCCAACAAGCGAATATATTAGTTCAAGCGTTGCAGATATTACCTATTAATCAAAAGTTAGTCGTGGAGTTAAAATTTTTTCAGCATTGCACTTTTGATGACATAGCACAGCAATTGGGGATTTCAGTAAATACAGTAAAATCTCGTTTGTATAGCGCTTTAGATAAATTAAAAGATCATTTGGAGTTAGACCATGTCAAATAAAGATGAGCTCAGCCAAGAGCAAGCATTTGCTAACTGGCTTGATGGCAAGTCAGATGATTGCCAATTCGATGATGGCGATTTAGCACATGAAACCCTATGGCAACAGCGTAAAAACACTGTTAATGCCATTGAACAGCAAGTGAGTATGTCAGGTGAACAATCGGTACCCGCATGGGATCGTGCGAGTGCTTTTAGCAATGACAAAGTCACTTTCTGGCAATGGCGTGGTTTGCCTGTATTGTCAATGGCATTTTCCATCCTTGCAGTTGCATTAGTGTTATTTAACGTTGAATTAGTGATACAGGATAAAGCTATTGTATTAAGTTTTGCCGGGGCTAATAGCCAGTTGCAAGATGAAGAAATAGCGAAGTTGGTTGATATGAAGTTACAAGGTTTTGCGCTACAGCAACAAGTGTTGTTAGCCAACTATGCCGCTGATATCAAGGTAAAGCAGCAAGATAATAACTTACAACTGGCCAGTTATATTATGGGGGTTTCTCGGCAAGAGCGTAAAGAAGATATTAGCGACTTTATTCAATATATTAATGCTGAACGAAAAGATGAGCTACTTGAGCAAAAGATTAAATATCAAGCGCTTGAACAAGCGATTAAGTACCATAAAACCTATCAACGAAATGATGTTAAAGGTTATGGATTAAAACCGGGTGATATAAAAAGTACACCTGCTGATTGGACTGCTGAGGAGTAGAGTATGAAAAAATTAAGCTTATTATCATCAACGCTAGCTATACCTTGTTTACTGATGTCAGGGGCTATGTTTGCTGTTGAGCAGAATACAGAGCAGAATACAGAGCAGTATGCAGGTATACATAAGCAACTATCCATTATGAGTGATATTATTAAATCGTCAGTAAAGGATAAGTCATCACGTCAGTCTTCTAAAATTAATAGTATTCAAAGCACATATTTACGTGGTCAAGGTGTGGTGTTTACTATTAGTTCGGCAGCAAGTGATCGCCAATGGGGACATTATAACTTTAACTTTTCTATGCCTGAGCTGCCTGAAATGCCGGTAGCTCCGATTGCTCCTGAAGTGAATCAAGACTTCCATGAAAAATATGATATTGATGTTAATAAAACGGTAACGCAAGCACTAGAGTCTGCTGCAGTTGGCTATGAAAGAGTAGTGGAAGTTTTTGAAAGTAATCGCGATAAAACCCGTGAATTAAGGGAAGAGCAGCGAGAACTCGCTTATAACTTGAGAGATATTGAGCGCGAAAAGCGTGATGTAAATTATCAACTATCAAGAGCGAGTGATGAACGTAAAGTTGAGCTGAAACAGGAACTAAGCAAACTAGCAGAGCAAGAAAAAAAGTTACAAGCCAATCAGCGTAAAGTGACGCAATTAACCAATGAAGTTGTTGCCAAGCAGCAGGCTGAGCAGGCGCAGAGAAGTAAAGAGCGCTCGCAGTACTATCAGCAATTAGCCGTCACATTGACAGAAACTTTATGTTTATATGGTAATGGATTGAAAGCGTTACCTAAAAATGAACATGTTAGCCTTATTTTACAGTCAGCAGGTGCCAAGTCAGCCGGCCGATATAAAGACAGTATTTTAGTCTTTAGTAAAGAAGATATTGCTGACTGTTCTGCTGATAAAATGACTGCTGAAAGGTTGATGAATAAAGGCCAAGCTTATCAGTTCTAATATTTATACTTAACCCGACTAGAGGGTATTTAGAAAGAAAAGCCGCAGCAAGCGGCTTTTCTTATGAGAAAAAATACCCGTCCAGCACTTAGCTTTTACGAGTGTTACAGTCTTGCTTTAATGGCATTTGCAACTGCAAAATACTGTTTTCATTACTTAAGTGAATTTTTCTTTTGGCTTGTTCAGTATTGATTGCTTCACTATCTCGTACAGCACTTTGGGCTGTAAAATCAAAATAAGCTAAAATTTGCTGTAATTTGTCGTTAAATTTAGCGGCAAACTCAAAGAAAGTATTTTTCTTTTCAAACTTATTAGGTACTAAGTTTGTAAAGTCAGCAACTTGAATGCCAAGTAATGGTTGTTGTGAGCTTGGTGCAAATGAATGCTGGTTAAGTTTATTGTTTTTGTTGAATATTTTACCGTTCAAGCTGGTGGGGTTATAGCTGACGTTAATATTCTTTGCCATAACACTTATGTGGTTTACAGCACTATGTATAACTAAAGTATATTGTGGCTTTGCTTTTACTGCCGCATTGGCGTGGGTAATTGAGCTAACTAAGCTCAAGATAACAAAAATAGAGCCAACTAAGTTGAGTTTAGTAGGTCCGGTCATTTTGTATTCCTCATCAAATATCCAGATTATATCATTCCATGATATAGCTATTGTATCATTGTGTTACAAAGCAATATAGGTTGGAATTTGACTTTACGCGACTGCAATAAGACCAGCGGTGTATTTTATCAGATAAATAACGATATTATGGTCAGAACTCGTCTTAATTCAAGAGTATTTAATGAGCGGAAGGTGGATTTTACATTATATATTGGCTGTAAATCTTGCTGCGGAAACACCAGCAAATTATTGCGAGTTTTACTATTTGAAATAAGGCGAAAGTACGACCAGCAAATATGTCTATACTCATAAAAATTTATGAGTATAGACATTTACTTTGTTATTTAGCTTGTGCTTTAAATAGAAGTCTATTCTTGTGCAGTAAAGGCTCAGTGTAACCGTTAGGTTGCTGGTGGCCTTGAAACACTAAGGCTAATGCGGTTTGAAAAGCGATATTATTATCAAAGTTATCAGACATCGCATGATATTGGGCATCATTTTGGTTTTGTTGATCAACAATGCTTGCCATTTTTTTCATGCTCGCTAGTACTTGCTCTGCAGTACAGATATTATGTTGTAACCAGTTCGCCATATGCTGACTTGATATCCGCAGCGTTGCACGATCTTCCATTAAGCCGACATCGTTAATATCAGGTACTTTTGAGCAACCAACTCCCTGATCAATCCAACGTACCACATAACCTAAAATACCTTGTGAATTATTGTCTAACTCATCAGAAATTTCTTGCTCAGACCATTGGGTATGTTCTGCTAGTGGTATTGTGAGAATATCATCGACATTTGCGGGGATACGGTTTTTAAGTTGCTGCTGCAATTGCAAAACATTAACTTTATGATAATGTAACGCGTGCAGTGTTGCGGCGGTAGGTGATGGTACCCATGCGGTATTTGCGCCAGCTTCTACATGGTTAATTTTTGTCGCCAACATATTAGCCATTTGATCAGGTATTGGCCACATGCCTTTACCTATCTGTGCCTTTCCACTGAAGCCACAAGCGAGTCCGATATCAACGTTATTATCTTCATAAGCAGAGATCCACTTAGTTAACTTGATATCTGCTTTTCTTGCCATAACGCCGGCAGACATTGAGGTATGAATCTCGTCACCTGTTCTATCAAGAAAACCGGTGTTGATAAATACTACACGCTCTTTTGCTGCATAAATACAGGCTTTTAAGTTAACACTGGTGCGACGCTCTTCATCCATTATGCCCATTTTTAGGGTGTTACGTGGTAATGATAATAGCTCCTCGACACGATCAAATAATTCATTGGCGAAAGCAACTTCTTCAGGGCCATGCATTTTAGGTTTGACAATATAGACCGAACCCGTATCACTGTTGCGCAAGGTATTGTGCTGATTGACATCATATGTTGATATTAATGAGGTGATGACAGCATCCATAATACCTTCAGGCACTTCATTGTTGTGCTGGTCAAGAATAGCGTTATTGGTCATTAGGTGACCAACATTACGCACGAACATTAAGCTACGACCTTTAAGCTTGCCTGCTGTACCATCAAGTTTTTGATAGTTTTTATCTTGATGCATCAAGCGTGTTTGTTGTTTACCTGATTTTTCAAAGGTTTCTGATAAAGTGCCTTGGTTTAACCCTAACCAGTTTTGATAAGCAATTATTTTATCTTCTGCGTCAACAGCGGCAACGGAGTCTTCACAATCCATGATGGTGGTTAGTGCTGATTCCATCGCGATATCACTAATACCGGCCATATCACTCTGGGCAATTGGGTTACTTGCATCAAATTGCACGATAAAATGCAAGTCGTTATGTTTAAAAACAAGTTCACTTGGTTTAGCTGCTTCGCCATTAAAGCCAATAAAGGATGCTGATTCTGCCAAGCCCGTGCTGTCGCCATTATCTAGCTTAATCACAAGCGCGTTATCTAGAATTTGATAGGATTGAGCATTTTGGTGTGAGCCAACAATTAACGGAATGGCTTGATCTAAAAAGTCACGAGAAAATGCGACAACCTTAGCACCGCGAGCAGGGTTATAGGCTGTGGTTTTTTCTGCACCGTCGGTCTCAGAAATAACATCTGAGCCATATAAGGCATCATATAAACTGCCCCAGCGCGCGTTGACAGCATTTAAAGCAAAGCGAGCATTCATTACTGGAACTACTAGCTGCGGTCCGGCCATAGTGGCTAATTCAGCGTCAACATTTTCTGTTGATATGGCAAAATCAGCAACTGGTGCTGCCAGGTAACCGATATCGGTTAAAAAGCGTTTATAATCACTAAATTCAAAGCTTTCAGCTTGATGGGCTTGATGATAAGCAGTAATTTTTTGCTGTAATACCGTACGCTTTAGCAATAGCGCTTTATTTTTAGGACTTAAATCGGTAATTAATTTTGCAAAACCTGCCCAAAATGCTTCCACAGCTAGGCTTGTGCCAGGAAGGACTTGCTTATTAACAAAGTTATATAATGTTTCCGCAACCTGTAAATTTGCGATTGAAATTCTTTTTGTCATGTGGCACCTATTTTAAAAGTTGGGAACAGCGTTTGCTTGATTTTATATCTTATCGAAAAGCTAATACCTGCAATGTAAAAATATTGGCTGCCAGATGCAATAGCCGTGATTGGGCAATCAATATTATTTTAATATAATCACTAATGCGATAAATTTCCTTTGCAATTTAACCTATTGTTAATTAAGCTTTAATTTTTTATTTTATTTACATTATCCTACTTTTATTCATGTTATTGTTTGTTTTTATCTTTGGTATTCATCTTGTGAATTTTATTGTCTGATATCTTTCAAATTGACTGATATTGAAAAAGTTATCTTTTATTTTCTGGGGCTATTTCATTTACTATAACAATGCAGCCAAAAAGCTAATGATAAACGGGCTGGTGAGCGCTGTTATTACCGCTGAAACAATTAAGGCTAAAGAGCCAAAAGCGGCATGTTCGTAGCTAATGTTACTAACAGTAGCAGTACCAATAGCGTGGCTTGCTGCGCCAATAGCTAAACCTTGGGCTTTTGGCGATCTAACCTTGATATATGTTAGCCACCGTGGTCCTATTAAAGCACCAAAAATACCAGCAAGCATAACTGCAAAAGCAGTAATGGCGGTATTGCCATCTAATTGACCTGCAATAGCAATGGCGATTGGTGTGGTAATAGATTTAAGTGATAGTGCTACGGCAATGGTATAATCACCGATGATTAACATGGTAATTATAAAGCTGCTGATAATGGCAATAAGTGCACCTATTGATAAAATTAACAGAATACTTTTCCACTGCTTAGTAATGGTTTCTAAATGTTGATAAAGTGGAAAACCTAAGATAACAACGGCTGGTTCAAGTAGGGCATTGAGCAACCAAGAGCTTGAGAAGTAGCTATCGAAACTAATGTCTTGCCATAGGATGAGAGCAATAATGACTAAAATACTAAGCAGCATGGGCTGCAGCCAAATAACATTGAATTTTCGTTGCAGCATCGTAATAAACTGAAACAGTACAACGGTGGCAACAACAGCAATGATAGAAGAAAGTAGGTGGGAGCCTAATAGTTCGGTTAGTATCATTTTATTCACTCCTCGCCAGCGAGACAATGCTGATAATATAGCCCAACCAGGGTAAGGAGTATAAAGGTTGTTGCAAAGGTAATGAGGATGATTGCGATGCCAAATTGTTTGATCAAATCAAAGTGATTGATAATACCAACACCAGCAGGAACAAAGCATACACCCATATGCTTTAAGCACCAAACAACGGTACTTTTTATATGCTCAGCATCGAAAATGCGAAAATGCAATGATAAAGTAAAGAACATTAGTCCGTATAAACTACTGGGTAATGCTGGAGCAACATACGAACACAGTTTCCCCAGTGCAAGGCAACTAAAAATTGCAAAAACACTATACAGCACATTAAATGCCTTTTTATTAAATGCTATCGGCACGGCTAAACTTTCCTTACGGACCTTCGTTGGCAGCTTCAATCACTAGCTGTCTAAACCAAATATGACTGGCATCATGATGTAACAGTGGGCTCCAAATCATTTTCAGTTCAATATCAGGAATATCAAATGGCGGTTTAAGTATGGTGTAGTTACTGTCATTTTTATGAATTAACGCTGCTCGAGTCGGTAATGTTGCGACAAGTTCATCTTCAAATGCTAGTTGCATAGCAACATGATAATTACGGGTGAAAACCTTAATATCACGCTTTTTACCTAAGCGTGCTAACGCTTCATCAACCCAACCTAGCTTTTGAACATCTTGCGGGTCCATACCAACACCAACACCAAAGCCGGTTTTAGATACCCAAACATGTTTGGCACTAAGGTAAGTGTTAAGGTTGAATTTTGAAACCACGGAGTTATCGGCGCTCAATAAGCAGGAAAATGAATCTCGCCAAATGGTTTTTTGATGAAAAGATTGTGGCAACTCGTCAAAACGATTGATAGCCATATCAATTTTTCCGGCCTCAACATCATGAAAAGTGACATCACTAGGCGTCATAATATCTATGGTGACGTTAGGGGCTATTTGATTAATACGTTTTAATAACTTTGGTAATAAAGTTGACGCGGCATAGTCACTGGCCATCAGGCGAAAAACACGGTGACTGTTTTTTTCATTAAATTCTTCTTCACCTTGTAACGCTTCTTCAAGTTCTAGCAAAATTTTACGAATAGCAGGAGCTAAGGCCCTAGCACGTTCGGTTGGCACCATACCATCAGAAGTGCGAACAAGTATTGGGTCATTAAATAATGTCCGTAAGCGCTTTAAGCCATTGCTCATGGCAGGTTGAGTAATATTTAGTTGGCCTGCAGCACGGGTAACATTTTTCTCTCTAAGTAAAACATCAAGATAAATCAGCAGGTTTAAATCGATTTTTGAGATATTCATAAAATTAATAATCTTGAACAAAAATATAACCTAGATATATGTCATGGCTTATAGTGATAATCAAGTAAATTTAACAAATAAATAAAAAAATTAGACTAATATTATAATAAGTTTTTAAAACAAAAAATTATTAACTACTGAATTAGCTTAATAATTCCCTTAACTTGTTTAGAGTTAATACACCATTATTTTTCTGGTGAATGGTAAGGATATTGATTATATATTTTATTTATTTGTAGCTACTGGTTTAGTATTTGTGTTGCTCGGTGTGACAGCTTTCATAAGCAGTTACATCACCAAAATTATAAATACTGTCAGTTAAGACTTTTGGAGAAAGTAATATGTCTAATTATCAAAGTGCAATAGAAGCGGTTAAAGCAATTAAAGAGAAAGCTGGCAGTTCATGGGATGTGATTAATCCTGAATCAGTAGCCCGTATGCGAGTGCAAAACAAATTCAAAACTGGATTAGAAATTGCTCAATATACCGCAGACATTATGCGTAAAGATATGGCGGCTTTTGACGCAGATAAAACCAAATATACTCAATCTTTAGGTTGTTGGCATGGTTTTGTTGGTCAACAAAAAATGATCTCTATTAAGAAACATTTTAATGGTCAAACTGATCGTCGCTATTTATACCTTTCTGGTTGGATGGTAGCAGCACTGCGCAGTGAATTTGGTCCACTTCCTGATCAATCTATGCATGAAAAAACTAGTGTAGCCTCTTTAGTTGCAGAGCTTTATACTTTCCTTCGCCAAGCGGATGCTCGTGAATTAGGTGGCCTTTTCCGTGAATTAGATGCAGCAACTACAGAGCGTGAAAAAGCAGCAATTCAAGAGCAAATTGATAACCATGTAACACATGTTGTACCTATTGTTGCTGATATCGATGCCGGTTTTGGTAATGCAGAAGCAACTTACATCATGGCTAAGCAAATGATTGAAGCCGGTGCTTGTGCTCTGCAAATCGAAAACCAAGTAGCGGATGAAAAACAATGTGGTCACCAAGATGGTAAAGTAACCGTACCTCACGCAGACTTCCATGCGAAAATTCGTGCTTTACGCCATGCTTTCCTCGAATTAGGTATTGATAACGGTTTAATCGTGGCACGTACTGACTCTGAAGGTGCAGGTCTAACGAAAGAAATCGCGGTTGTTAAAGAGCCTGGTGATTCTGGCGATATCTATAACTCTTATTTAGACGTTGAAGAAATTGACGTAACAGACATGGCTGAAGGTGATGTATGTTTCAACCGTGATGGTAAACTGGTTCGTCCTAAGCGTTTACCTTCTGGTTTATATCAATTCCGCCAAGGCACTGGTCATGAGCGTTGTGTATTTGATTGTATCGGTGCACTTAATGCGGGTGCAGATCTACTTTGGATTGAAACTGCAGTTCCTACCGTACACGAAATCGCTGGCATGATGAACGACGTTCGTAAAGTTCATCCAGACGCTAAACTTGTTTATAACAACTCACCATCTTTTAACTGGACGTTAAACTTCCGTCAACAAGTGTTTGATGCCATGGTTGAAGAGGGGAAAGATGTTTCGGCCTATGATCGCGATAACTTAATGAGTGCAGAGTATGACGAAACAGAACTATCTGCTGTAGCGGATGAACGTACGCGTACTTTCCAAGCTGATACTGCACGTGAAGCAAACGTATTCCATCACTTGATTACACTGCCTACTTACCATACTACGGCATTGTCGGTAGATAATTTAGCGAAAGAATACTTCGGTGAACAAGGCATGCTTGGTTACGTTAAAAATGTTCAACGTGAAGAGATTCGTCAAGGTATTGCCTGTGTTAAGCATCAAAACATGTCAGGCTCTGATATGGGTGATGATCATAAAGAGTACTTTGCCGGTGAAAATGCACTTAAAGCGGGTGGTGCGAAAAACACGTCTAACCAGTTTGGCTAAAAATTTATGATAAATTTATAATTTATCAGTAAATCCCAACCAAAGTAAAAGGCTCTACTTCTAAAGTAGGGCTTTTTTATAGTTCTAGGATAAGTCACTTTGTACTGTTAATGCTTTAATTGCATATCAACTATGCTTGGTTGGGTATTTAATTTAGCGCGAGTGTTCGTGATATATTCACTTTTCTAAACTATACAATAACAGATTATTTTCATGATATTACGCGTAGAAGTGCGATGCAATGTAATCTAATACTAAACTTAATAAACTTGGTCTTAGTTAACCCCAGTTCGGGTTAAGCTACTTTACCCAACAATGCTATTTAAACGCCCAATAGCTCGCTATTGGTTTGTAAAAATTCCTTGCTAAGCGCCTAAATTCCATTATTGCGCTTTTTTTAATCTTTTACTTAAAAGATATCGTGTATAATTTAGCCAATAACACTATGAATTAACAGGTTATAAAGTCCATTAACCCGAACTGAGATTAGTTAAATTTTAGCGAGGATTATGCTGTGATATAAAGTATTTCTAGATAAGAACTCAAGCTATTCTTATTGTCGACTTAGTCTTAATCGTTAGTACTATGATTTTATAATGATAATCACTGGCACTATTGACATCAATAGTGCCAGTGATTTTGTCATATGAATTATTTAAAAGGTAAATAGTTCAACGGTATTTTTTTCTTTCCAAAGTTTTTTTGCTTTTAAATCGTTATTTAACTTTGTAGCAGTGTATTGCCAATGTTTACTAGCTTTTGCTACTTTGTCGTCGTCTCGTTCGTTCCAAGCGTTTTTTGCATTGTTATCAAGAAAGAAATATAAGTTTCCTTGATCAACTACATATACAGATGGGTTACCAGCTATCATTTTTTGGTGTGATGCTGAATGTGCACAAAGACCGTCAAATTTAGGTAAATATTTTTCAGGATTTTTTGCAAATAAAAGTTGGTTTTCTTTCTTTGTAAATATATACCTTTTTCCTTTATAGATTGCTTGAAAGTTATTGTTGCCTTTCTGAACAATATCATTATTATAATAACTAATAATATCATGGCCATGAATAGCTAATGGAACTGCTTCAATATTACTTCTAGTTATTGTCTCTTGAGCTGATACAAAAAATGTAGCAGCTAAATAAATAAAAATAACAGATATATTTTGAAGCCAAAAATTTGATTTTGTTTTCATTATTCTTCCTTTCAATTCATTCGTTTTAGTAAAGATATGCATTATGCCCACTCAGCAATGCTACTACTGATATTAGAGAAATCACATCGTATTTAAAAGCTGTAAACCAAAGTCATTGCGGTTTCGGTATTTAAGTTCTCTTTATCTTCATCAACTTCTGTATTGTAGTCTAAGGTAATACTAAACTTAAGTTGTAGTGTTTCAATCAACTTAGTTGAAATTGAGGTTTGAGCTTTGTAGGTGCTATTTTCATCACTTTTTGGCGAGTATTTTGCAACTAATAACTGTTTAAACAACACATGTTCATTAATTTGACGTGTGTACAATGCTTGTGCCTGCACGATAAAAGCTGATTTAGTTTCTTCATCTTGGGTATCTGTTTGACGAATCACATCGCGCTTAAAGCCTGGACCAATATCAGCATCTAAGGTTGCTTTTTCAGTTTCGAACCAACGACGACCCCAACCTGTTGATATTGAGCTCTGATTTTCAAAGCTGCTAAAGCGGTTATCTTCATATGAAACATTAGCATAAATGTAGTTTGGACTGGCTTTATCAAGTGTATAGTTAGTTTGACCTACGAGTGTAAATTTTTGATCACTGGTATTAAAATGCTCTTCACCGTCTTCATCTTCTTCTTCACTTTTCTTGATCAACAGATCTAGCCGCACGGTTGATTTCCAAGCCGCCTTTTCGTGAGCAAAATCAAAGCCTGCTTTAACATCTGCGCTGTTGGTATCACCGGTTTTGAAAAGCATACCTAATTCTGCAGAAGCAGTATAAGGTGATTTTTCTTTTGGTGTGGTTGCTTCTTCTGCTACCGTTGTTAGTGAAACACAACATAACGCGGTGGATATTAACTTAAGACTCATTTTTTTCCTCTTTATTCATATGAACAGATAATTGTGGGAATGGGATTTCGATACCTTCGTTGTCCAATTCAGTTTTAATTTTTTCCAGTAAATCGAAGTAAGTTGGCCAGTAATCTGAAGATTTAACCCAAGGTCTTACCACGAAATTAACACTGCTATCAGCTAGTTCAGAAACACCAACAGTGATTGCTTGATCTTTTAATACACGCTGATCGGCACTGACTAACTTAAGCAAAAGTGCTTTGGTTTTCGCGAGGTCGGCATCATAACTCACGCCGATAATCAAATCTATTCTTCTTGTTGGTTTTGTTGAGTAATTGGTGATAGTGCCACTGGTAATAGAGCCATTTGGAATAATGACGGTCTTATTATCACCGGTTCTTAATTCAGTTGAAAAAATTAAAATTTTCTCAACAATTCCAGCGACACCCGATACTTCAATAAAGTCACCGGACTTGAATGGCTTGAAAACAATCAGCAATACCCCTGATGCAAAGTTCGATAATGAACCTTGTAGCGCTAAGCCTATAGCTAAGCCAGCAGCACCAACGATTGCCACTAACGAAGTGGTGTTAAAACCTAAATGCGATATTGCAGCAACAATAACGATAAAAAATAACATGCCATATAATAGGCTACTGATGAATGAAATGATCGCATCATCCATGCCCTTATGACGCATTACTTTTACTACGCCTCGACGTACCATGTTAGCTATAAATTTACCGATGAAAACTATCGCTATAGCAACGATTAATTTAATTGCGAAATCTATTAACATTTGCTGATTATCTACAAGCCAGTTTTGAGCTATATCCATTATTTACCTTAAAAGCTGTTACAAAGCCCGAATTATAATCAACATGAAAATAAATGACATTAAATTGTTAATAGCTTAATTAAATTATTAACATATGTTGCAGAATAGCGTTGGTAGGGATTTTGAAAATAAAAAGGCAACCTAAGGTCGCCTGGTAAATATGCTCGTTTACTATCTAAGTTAAATAGTTATAAGTAACTGTTAATTAATATTACTTAATTATCGCGTCTAACTTACCGCTAGCATACTGCATAAACATATTATCTAAAGAAATAGGTTTGATTTTTGCTGCTTGACCAACAGTACCAAAAGCTTCGTAGCGAGCCTTACAAATATCAGACATTGCTTGAGTTGATGCTTTTAGGAACTTACGGGGATCAAATTCACTCGGATTTTCAGCTAAGAAGCGACGTACAGCCCCCGTTGATGCTAAACGTAAATCGGTGTCGATATTGATTTTACGCACACCATTTTTAATGCCTTCTTGAATTTGCTCAACAGGTACACCGTAAGTTTCAGGGATTTTTCCACCAAACTCGTTAATTATCGCTAACCAGTCTTGTGGTACAGAAGATGAACCATGCATAACCAAGTGTGTGTTAGGAATACGGTTATGAATGGCTTTAATACGATCAATCGCTAATATATCGCCTGTTGGTGGACGAGTAAATTTATAAGCGCCGTGTGAAGTACCACAAGCAATAGCTAGGGCATCAACTTGAGTTTTTTGTACAAAATCAGCCGCTTCTTCTGGATCAGTAAGCATTTGCTCCATAGTTAACTTACCAACAGCGCCAATGCCATCTTCTTCACCGGCTTCACCCGTTTCAAGTGAGCCTAAACAACCTAATTCACCTTCAACTGAAACACCACAAGCATGTGCCATCTCAACGGTACGACGCGTAACATCAACATTATATTCATAGCTTGATGGTGTTTTGCCATCATCCATTAATGAACCGTCCATCATTACTGATGAAAAGCCTAATTGGATTGAGCGCTGACAAACACTCGGTGATGTACCGTGATCTTGATGCATCACTACAGGAATATGAGGAAATTCTTCGATTGCTGCTAAAATTAAGTGACGTAAAAATGGTGCACCTGCATATGCTCTAGCGCCTGCTGAACCCTGAAGTATTACAGGGCTATTAGTCTCGTCAGCAGCAAGCATGATAGCTCTAACTTGTTCTAAATTGTTAACGTTAAAGGCAGGGATACCGTATCCATTTTCGGCGGCATGATCTAACATTTGGCGCATAGAAACTAAAGCCATGAACTAACTCCTGTGATTATAAATAGTAGCAAAATTGATTTGCATAAGTTTCAGTGTGAAACTTAACGCTTTCGTATCGTAATTGTATCAGATGGTTTTAGTAATTTGCACTAGAATAAATACCAAATCGCTCTGACTTACATAATTTTTAAATTAGGCTTTAATTTAGTTTGCCAATTAGGTAAATAATAACAATTTAATCAAAGCCTAAGTGCTATCCAAAACAGTCAGCTAACTGATGTTAATGGTAGCTTCTAGCTCAAACGGTAAATTATCCTTTAGCTCGAGCTTCCAAAATCTCAACTGCAGGTAGCTTTTTGCCTTCTAAAAATTCAAGAAAAGCACCACCACCAGTTGAAATATAAGATACTTTATCGGCAATATTGTATTTATCAACAGCGGCTAATGTGTCACCACCACCGGCGATAGAAAACGCCTTACTATCAGCAATAGCGCGGGCGATGACTTCAGTGCCTTTACCAAACTGATCAAATTCAAATACACCAACAGGGCCATTCCATACTACGGTACCGGCCTTGGCAATAATCTCTGCTAATACCTTCGCGCTTTCTGGCCCAATATCAAAAATCATATCGTCATCAGCAACGTCGTTAACATTTTTAAGTGTAGCCGGTGCCGTTTCAGAAAATTCTTGGCCGACAATGACATCAGTCGGTACTGGAATAGAACCGTTATTATCGTTGGCTTGTTTAGTTAAGCGTTTTGCTTCATCAACTAAATCAGCTTCGAATAACGACTTACCAACATTATGGCCTTGCGAAGCAATAAAGGTATTAGCAATGCCGCCGCCAACAACTAATTGGTCAACAATACCGGCTAGAGAATCTAGTACGGTTAGCTTAGTTGACACTTTAGAGCCACCAACAATCGCAACTAACGGGCGGGCAGGGTTATCAAGTGCTTTTGATAAGGCCGCCAACTCACCGGCTAATAATGGCCCTGCGCAGGCTGTCGGTGCATATTTTGCTACGCCATGGGTACTCGCTTGAGCGCGGTGAGCGGTGCCAAATGCGTCCATAACGAAAATATCACAAAGGGCCGCGAGTTTCTTTGATAAGCCGTCGTTATTATTTTTTTCACCGTCGTTAAAACGAATATTTTCAAATAACACTAACTCGCCAACATTGACTTCTACACCATCTAAGTAGCTTTTCGCTAAACGAACAGGTACGTTCAACGCCGCGGCAAGATAATCAGCTACCGGCTGTAAAGAAAATTCAGGATTATATTCGCCTTCAATTGGACGGCCTAAATGTGACATCACCATGACTTTTGCACCAGCTTCTAAAGCCAATTTAAGTGTTGGTAAAGCTGCTCTTAAACGAGCGTCTGAGGTGATTTTACCAGCTTTAACTGGCACATTTAAGTCTTGACGAATGAGCACACGCTGATTGTTTAATGCTAAATCGGTCATTTTGATTACTGACATGTTTATTCCCTGTTGGTAGAAGTTTAACTGTTAAGTCAATTATTAAATAATATAATAGTTTGACGATATCGTATCGAATTATTTTACCTTCGCCATCGTAAAGGCGGTATCGAGTATACGGTTAGCAAAACCCCATTCGTTATCACACCAAATAAGGAGTTTAACTAAACGCTTGTGACTAACACGCGTTTGATTGCCATCAACAATACACGAGTGTGGGTCATGGTTAAAATCGATAGAAACTAACGGCTCAGTGGTATAGCCTAAAATACCCGCTAGGCCATTGTTTTGTGCATCGACTATTGCTTGATTAATATCAGCAATAGTCGCGTCGCTTGATAAATTTAAGCTTAAGTCCATAGCGGTGACATTGATAGTAGGTACGCGTACGGCTATGGCTTCAAAGCGACCGGCAAATTTTGGTAATATACGCTCAATACCCGCAGCAAGCTTAGTATCAACAGGTATTATCGATTGGCTAGCGGCACGAGAACGGCGTAAATCAGGATGATAGGCATCGATCACCTGTTGATCATGCATGGAAGAGTGAATTGTTGTAATGGCACCACTTTCAACACCAAAGGCTTTATCTAAAACCTCAATAACAGGTACCACACAGTTGGTGGTGCAAGAGCCGTTCGATACTATTTTTTCAGCAGAGGTAAGTCGTTGATGGTTGATACCATAGATAATGGTCGCGTCTAAATCTTGTGAGCCAGGATGGGAAAAAAGCACCTTTTTTGCCCCTTGCTCAATATGCTGTTGGCCATCAGCTTGACTGCCATATTTTCCGGTGCAATCAATGACGATGTCGACATTATGCTGCTGCCAAGGCAGGTTAGTAATATCAGCTTCATGACTGAGTGCTATCTCGTCACCAGCAATAAATAATTTAGCGCCACTTTGTTGCACCGCAAATGAAAAGCGGCCATGTGTAGAGTCATATTTTAATAAGTGAGCTATACCTTCTGGTTCGGCAAGTTCATTAATGGCGACTAAGTTGAATTCGTTGGTTCTGCCATTTTCATAAAGTGCACGAACCACATTTCTGCCGATCCTACCAAAGCCGTTTATTGCAATATTAATTGACATATATTTCTGATTTATAGCGCTCTATGTTGAATACAGTGCGGATTTAATGTGAGTTAAGCGAAATGTACTCGACATGAGTGGTGATTTTATTAATCATTTAATAGCCAGTTAAGTAATACTTAACTGGCTACAACTTCATGATTATTTTATTAAGACTTAAAGGCTATTGACTGTTTTTACAATGTTTTCAACAGTAAAACCAAAGTACTCAAGTAATACGTTACCTGGTGCTGACTCACCAAAAGTCGTCATGCCGACAACTTTGCCGTTCAAGCCAACATACTTATACCAAAAATCAGTATGAGCAGCTTCAATAGCAACACGTTGAGTCACTGATGAAGGTAATACTGACTCTTTGTATTCGCTATCTTGAGCATCAAAAATATTGGTTGATGGCATAGATACAACACGCACACTATCACCTAATGCTTCAGCTGCTTTTAGTGCCAATGACACTTCCGAGCCTGTCGCAATGAGAATAACGGCTGGTGTACCAACACTATCTTTTAAGATGTAACCACCTTTTGCAATATCTGCAACTTGTGCGCTAGTACGGCTTAAAGCAGGTAAACCCTGACGAGAGAAAATTAGCGATGTTGGCGCATTTTGGCGTTCAATAGCATTTTTCCATGATACGGCAGATTCAGTTGCATCTGCTGGACGCCATGTCACCATGTTCGGGGTAGTACGCAGGTTGGTTAATTGCTCAATTGGCTGATGTGTTGGACCATCTTCACCTTGGCCAATTGAATCATGGGTATAAACAAAAACGTTTTGAATACCCATTAATGCTGACATACGTACTGCGTTACGTGCATATTCCATAAACATCATGAACGTCGCGCCGTAGTTAATAAAGCCGCCATGTAACGAAATACCGTTCATGATACCGCTCATACCAAACTCACGTACACCGTAGAAAATATAGTTACCTGCGGCATCTTCTTGAATACCTTTTGAACCAGACCAAAGGGTTAAGTTTGAACCGGCTAAATCAGCTGAGCCACCTAATAATTCAGGTAACATCGCACCAAATACTTCAATGGTATTTTGTGATGCTTTACGTGAGGCAACATTTTCAGCTTTTTCTTGGCATGCTAAAATATAGGCATTAGCTTTATCTTCAAATTCTGCTGGTAAATCACCTTTAATAACACGACGCTCATATTCAGCGGCTAATTCAGGATGTGCTGCTTGGTAAGCGGCAAATTTATCATTCCAGCTGGTTTGCTCTGCAGTGCCTTTTTCTTTTTGATCCCAATCTGCATAAATGTCTGCTGGAATTTCAAAAGGTGCATGTGGCCAATTTAATTTTTCACGTGTCGCTGCAATTTCATCATCGCCTAAAGGTGCGCCATGACAATCGTGCGTGCCTTCTTTGTTTGGAGAACCAAAACCAATAATGGTTTTACAACAAATCATTGAAGGTTTGTCAGTCACTGACTTAGCTTCAACGATAGCGGCAGCGATAGCTTCTGGATCATGACCGTCAACGCTGACTACATGCCAACCGTAAGCAGCAAAACGTGCAGGCGTATCATCAGTAAACCAGCCTTCAACATGGCCATCAATTGAAATACCGTTGTCGTCCCAAAAAGCGACTAATTTACCTAACCCTAAGGTACCGGCTAATGAACAGGCTTCATGAGAAATGCCTTCCATTAAGCAACCATCACCTAAAAATACATAGGTATTGTGATCAACAATGTTATGACCTTCACGGTTAAATTGTGCCGCTAAGGTTTTTTCAGCAATCGCCATACCAACAGCATTTGACACGCCAGCACCTAGCGGACCTGTGGTAGTTTCTACGCCAGGGGTGTAACCGTACTCAGGATGACCTGGTGTTTTAGAGTGCAGCTGGCGGAAATTTTTCAATTCACTGATCGGTAAATCATAACCGGTTAAATGCAATAGTGAGTAAATCAACATTGAACCGTGACCATTAGACAAAATAAAGCGGTCACGATCGGCCCAATTTGGATCAGTTGGGTTATGCTTTAGAAAATCACGCCATAAAACTTCAGCGATATCTGCCATGCCCATTGGGGCTCCAGGGTGTCCTGATTTAGCTTTTTGCACGGCATCCATGCTTAAAGCTCGAATTGCATTGGCCAGTTGTTGACGCGACGGCATAATTGCTCCAATTATTGTAAAGTTTGATAGGATATAAATTGCGCTTATTTTCGCCTAGAGTACCCCTGTACTGCAAATTTAATTGACACTTTTCTGTGATTATTTTTAACTTAAGCTTAACTCTGCACATTTCTGTAATTTTACTGGAATATTATTGCTTTTTTAGCCTGTGAATATGCTAATGATGATTAAACTTTAAATTAAGCATTAAATTGCAAGTAAGCTATTGAAATAAAAATGAAGATCCTATAGGGTGAATTGGTTGTATGTACAAATAATAATAAAAAGATATAACCTGACATAGGATTGAGTAATGAACAGGTCGTCGTCACGCGGAATTAAGCTGACTACAGTAATATTAGCAGTAGCGATATTAGCAGTGTCAGCCCTGTTGAGCAGCGGCTCATCAGCAGACGACAAGGATGTTGTAATAGAGCAAACAAGCACAGAGCTAGTTAAATAGTTCGCTATTAAATAAAAACCTCGCAATTGCGGGGTTTTTTATCGCTTTATGAAAGTAGCGGGGTGACTTTATTTTATTTGCTGGCGTCCTCACCAGGACTCGAACCTGGAGCAGCGGCTTAGGAGGCCGCAGTTTTATCCTGTTAAACTATGAGGACTAATACACACCGGCGCTATTTTATAAACTATCTGTAAAAAATCAATATAAAAGATCATCCTGTGCCTTAGTTTGATGATCTTTTATTGGCAGCGTCGTACTGATATAGTGTTAATGATGTTTATCTTATTTAAATAAAGCTAATTATAATACTTATGGCAAATAGCTTTAGTACCTAACCGCTAAGTCGTTAATTTGGATATTATCTAATATATGTTGCTCTGTTGTCGTTGCGTGTGCGCTGTCTTGGCTAACAGAATTGATAATGATTTTGTAAGGACTGATATGTAAACTAGGATAAGTACGCTTGTCATCACTGATAAAATTATTTAAATGTAGCAGTGAAAATTCGTCACCAACTTTTACACCGTGCCTTTTCCCTAAATTAAGTGTTAGAGAATTCCCTTGAACCTGCACAATCCTGCCTTGGGTTGGTTGACACATCATATTCTCATCAATGTCACTAACGATACTGTCTAATGTCATATTAATTTTTTTGCCATATTCGCTTTGCCAAAAATTTTGACTTGTTACATCAACTTGTGCGCGTTTATCAAAGCCCCAAGGTGCTGAGCTTTGATAGTGTTTATTTAAAATTCGCTCGCCGGTTGTGCCATCATGAACATAAAGTGCAATGTTAAATTGACGTTGATAAATGTTTTTTTGCCAAAACTGCCAATTATTATTTTCATCGTTGGCTATAGAAAGGTCTTGAATCTCTGAGAATAAAACATATTGACTGTTGGTCATATTCGCTAATGACATGGTTAAGTTTTTTAAGTTTTGTATTTGTAGGCTTTGATTTAGGCGTGAAAATTCTGTTTTAGATTTCAAGGCTAATTTTGTATCTAAATAGATACCTTGGCGTTGTATTTTTTTGGCAAGCTGATCAACTAATACTTTATCAAGAGAGTAAATGCTACCGACATTCGCTTGTTCACGGTGCAGTATATTACTACGGGTTAATAACATTGATTTCTTGTAATCCGCAGCAAAACACTTTTTTTCTTGTGAGAAAATATCTGCACGTATGGTAACCGTCACAAGATTATCACTGTAATTCTCGCTGATTAATTCTAAAGAATTAACACTACCACTGGCTCGAATGTTAATTTCGTCTTGAGTCAATAAACCGTTCACTACCTGACGAACACTTGACACTGATGCGCCTGCTACTAATAGGGCTTTTTTTAATGCGTTTTGTATAGCTTGGTGTTTTGCTGTTTTATTATCGTCATTTTTTATAGCCGCTACGCCTTGTGACTCATACCATTGTCCAAAACTTGAGCCGCTATATATCGCAAAGCAAAGGCATAATAAACTTAAGCGCATAAATATCTCTTTTTAAAATAGGTTCGATCTATATTTTCAAATATGCAGTTTCTGTGCCTACTTATTAAGTAACCCCAGTTCGAGTTAAGCTACTTTACGCAACCATGCTATTTACGCCTAATAACTCGCTATTGAATTGTAGAAATGCCTTGCCCAACCCTAAATTTCATCATTGAGGTGTTTGTTACCCTAGGCTCAGGATTACAGCAAATAAAGCAATGATTTTATAAGCTCTGCTAATAAAGCAAGTGTATTATCAATATAGCCAAAGCGTTGTTAACTCGAGTTGTTGAGGTGAGCAATTGACCTAGATATGCATAACACGGTTACCAGTATGAAAGTGAAGCAAGGTTAGTTATTCAAACGTATATTTAACACGATAAAAGTTAGTTGCTTTATTTTAGGGCTGAATAGTGGGCGGATAAAATAGAATTACAGGGTGAATGTTGGCGTGAATCCTGCTTTAGTATTTCCATATGACTTTATGATATTTGCACTAATTGAGGGGAGCTCAATGAAAAATTGGCTTATAGCAATACTAATACCGGTAGTGATGTCTTGCTCTACAGGATCTAATGATGATTTCTATCGCTCTTCTTATGATGACAAGCAAGAAATTGATAGTTTTAAGTTACCTCGTCATGCCATTAATGACGTAGTAAAGGGACTTGCTTATCAAATGTTGGAAAGTAGCTCGTTTGTGAGCCCTAAAACGCCTATCGCGATTGCGTCATTTGTTGATTTAAAAAATTTAGAATCAACCAATTGGTTAGGTAATCAACTTTCTGAAAGCTTTGTTCATGAAATGCAACGTCATGGCCTAGTTGTTATTGACTTTAAAACCACCGGACACATTCGAGTAACGGCAGATGGTGATTATGTTTTTAGCCGTGATTGGAAAGAACTTCCTGAGCGTCAGATAATTGACTATGTCGTTACTGGCACTATGATGCAACAAGAGGAAGGTATTTTAGTTAATGCCCGTATGATTGGTATGCAATCTCGGGTTGTGGTTGCTACTGCACAATCTTTTATCCCTGCCTGGGTTGTTGGCGATGACTTCAATCATCATGAAAATGTTAAAATGAAAGATGGTATGATTTTACGTGATAGTGCGATGTTAGTTGATGACGCTCGTGCTATTGAAATACAGCAATAGTATTACCCATAAGAGTATTGAAAATGAAGATTTTATCTAATTGTATTGGGGTTTTATTCAGTACTATAGTGTTAAGTGCATGTTCTTCAGTATTTGATAAACATGTTGAGTGGCAAACGGTTAAGCCTGAAAGTTTTCCGGTATTAACGGCGATAGGCCAAGCGCCAATTAGCCTGCAAAAATCTGAGCATAAAACTCAACGTATGTTGATGGCGATAAACGCTTCAAAAATTGCTGCCTATGCTGAATTAGCAGAACAGGTTTATGGCCAAAGTATTGATGGTAAAACCACCATGTCTAATTTACTTATCGATAATCAGCAATTAAAGGCAACGGTACAAGGGATAATTCGTGGTGCAAAAGTGGTTAAAAGCTATCCAGTAGGTGATAGTTACACTACCGAGTTGAGCTTGGACTTTAAAGATGTTTATGATATCTATAGTGCGTCTTCAAACCGCCAAGAGATCAAGAAAATTTCATATTACTAAGCTAATTATTATGTGACTAATAAAACCAGCTGTTGCTGTTTTTTTTATGTTCAGGATGAACGGTATGTCATAGTGCCATGGATGGCATAGAGTGACGATGTTCAGGATGAACGGTATGTCATAGTGCTATGGATGACATAGAGTGACGATATTCAGGATGAACGGTGTATCGTTATGTTACCGGTGGAAAACAATGATATGCCTTAACACTTAAGTTAAGCTTTTATGCCTAAACTGCTGAGACCGCCTGAGGTTTTCCCTTTATTATCATAGGTCATTGATGATTTATTATGATTGACTAGTAACGAAGTTTTCATTCTTTCAACAGCTATTTGAGATTGGTGAATAATTAAACCATTAACTTGGTTTTGTTTTTTACTGCGCTCTAAGCTAGCCTTAATTTCCGCTAATTCGTTACTAAAGTTACCCGCTAACTTTTCTTGCTTAAATTCAAAACTTTGGCCAATAGCATTATCAACAGTTTGTATTGCTAAAAGTAAGGTGTTTTTATCTGCGGTGATCTTGATCAGTGCGTCGGGGTTTTGTTGCTGGAGTATTTCTTTTTCCGTGCTTAATAATGCCTCTAATTGCGTCAATTGTGACAATTGCTGAGAAACTAATTGTTGTGGCGTTATTTTTTCAGACATGTATTTACTCCACTATAGCGATAGCGGCAAGTTAGCCGAGTTCAAATTCAAAACTGGCGATACTTGCCGCTAGTTTTTCTGGGTTAATTTTATAATCACCCGAAGTAATAGCACTTTTTAGCTCATCAATTTTTTTCTGATTAAGTGCTGGCGAAGAATCTGTTGCTTTTTTTTGTAGCTCATTCATCTGCTTTGCTTGTGGAGTAATTGATACTGAATCACGAGTTGCAAATTTAGCTTGTTGTGAAGTCTCAGTATTTTGCGTGACTTGCTGTTTTGTTTGCACTTGTTGTTCAAATTTTTGCTTTACTTGATTGACGTTATTCAAGTTATTGATATTTATAGCCATTATCATGTCCTATTTACAACAGTAATTGGTTTCTAACCTTATATCGGCAAAACAGCGGGAAACTTAAGCAAATATTATAGATTAATTACTACTTGGTTAATAGCGCTAACTTGTCCTTGAACCACACGACCAGATTTCTTATTTTCAACAGGAATTAGCTCACCTAAACTACCATCTTTAAGTGCAATACCAAAGGATTTAATTTCAAAACTAGCTGATTTTGCGATGATGTTTACCGGTTGTCCTTTACAAACAAAGCAGGTGTTTCTATTGGTGATAGCACTGCCTTGAGATAAGTTTCGCTTAGTCCTGGCACCAGTAACGATTTTCGGATCAGTTAATACAGTCCCGCGTATCTGGCCGCTATCTTTAAAAATAACTTCAATATTAGAGTTATCGAGTAAGGTACCTTTAGCTATCCGCATCCGAGTTACCAATATCGGCACGATAGTTTGGATCTTTACAGGAATAAATAGTTGCCAAGGTTCCTCGTCTGGGCAAACAATTTTAACATTTACGTTTCTACCGTTATGTTTTTCAGGTATATTTGCCGATAATGGCGATAAGCAAGGCTGTAATGAAATTCTTGGATCTATTGGAGATACTTCAACGTTTAGTTTTCCCTGGGCAGGTATGCTCACATTGCTTTCAACATAAGATTTGATGAAATTATAAAGATAATCGCGATCGAATGTCATGGCTGTACTCGGATTAAGTACCGCTAAGTAAATAACGGTAAACGTTATTAAAATCTTTAATTTACTCATAATTTTTTGATCTGGCTGCTAGGGAAATAAAAATACTCGTCTATGCTTACTGAATACAATTTAACATAAATAACGTCAAAACATTTACGTTATTGCTTAATTGGGAATACAATCAAGAATTGTGCCTTTGTTATATTTTCATTGGCATAGCTAAAGAGGTTTTTATGGCAGGTATATTAGATTCAGTTAATCAGCGTACGCAATTAGTCGGTCAAAATCGATTGGAGTTGCTACTATTTAAGCTTGTTGGTAGACAGCGCTTTGGCATAAACGTCTTTAAAGTACGTGAAGTTATGCCTTGCCCTCGGCTGACATCGTTACCCAAACAAGATAAATTCATTAAGGGTGTGGCCCATATTCGTGGTCAAACTATTTCTGTTATTGATTTAAGTAAAGCTACAGGGGGTCCTGAAATTGTACAAACAGAAAGTAGCTTCGTTATTATTGCGGAGTACAATCGTAGCGTGCAAGGGTTCCTTGTTTCGGGTGTCGAACGCATTGTTACCTTAAGCTGGAAAGATATTATGCCACCGCCAGAAGGAGCCGGTAAATCAAGTTACCTTACCGCCGTTACTGAGATTGACAATGAAATGGTATCGATCCTGGATGTGGAAAAAATTCTTAATGAAATTAGCCCTATTTCAACGGAATTAAGTGAAGGTGTTGCCGATGTCACTGTTGGTGAAGATATTGGTGACCGCGTTATTATGATCGCAGATGACTCAACAGTTGCTCGAAATCAAGTTAAGCGAGCACTTGAGCCACTAGGTCTGAATATGTTGTTAGCTAAAAATGGTCAAGATGCACTGAATCAGTTACAAGATATTGCTGAGGGCTGTCAAAATAGCATCACTGAAAAAGTTGCCTTGTTAATTTCTGATATTGAAATGCCTGAAATGGATGGCTACACCCTGACGGCAGAGATTAAGCAAGATGAACGGATGAAAGATATCCCGGTAATTTTACACACTTCTTTAAGTGGTGTATTTAATAATGCCATGGTAGAGAAAGTGGGTGCAGAAGATTTTATTCCTAAATTTCATCCTGATGAGCTGGCTACGGCCGTTAAGAAGTGGCTAAAGCATGATGAAGTTTCTTAATATTTGTTACGTTAATTAAATAAGGTGGATTATAGCTAGTGTTAACTAAGCAACTTGATGATAAGAGTTATCATCAGTTTAGAACTTTTCTAGAGCAACAATGCGGCATTGTTTTAGGTGAAAGTAAGCAGTATTTGGTGAAAAGTCGTTTAGCGCCATTGATGATAAAATTTGATGTGCCATCATTATCTGATTTAGTTGCGCAAACGCTTAATCCGGTTAAGCGGCAATTACGAGCGGCAGTTATTGATGCCATGACAACAAATGAAACACTATGGTTTCGCGATGAGTATCCATTTGAGCTGTTGAAAAAGCGTTTACTACCTGAGTTTAAGGGCCAGCGAACACCATTAAAAATTTGGTCAGCGGCAAGTTCTTCAGGGCAGGAGCCTTATTCAATTGCTATGGCAATTTATGAGTATCAACAAAGTAATCCTGGCGCATTTGCTGCTGGTGTTCAAATTATTGGCACTGATATCTCTAATACTATGTTGGAGCATTGCAAATATGCGCATTATGACAGTTTATCGTTATCAAGAGGCTTATCTTTAGAGCGCAAAAAAAAGTTTTTCGAAGCGGGTGATAATGGCATGTTAAAAGTCAAAGATGTTATCAAAAAAATGGTCAGTTTCCGACAATTAAACTTACTGAACAGTTACAGTTTAATGGGACGTTTTGATTTGGTATTTTGCCGTAACGTCTTGATTTACTTCTCTCCTGAGATTAAGAAACAAATTATTTCCCAAATTCACGGTACACTAAATAACGATCGCTATTTATTTCTGGGCGCTTCGGAATCTCTGGCCGGAATTAGCCAAGATTTTAATATGATCCGCTGCAATCCTGGCATTGTTTACCAAAAAAAATAACATCCACCTAATACCTCTGGCATAAATCTTGAATAAATACCTTCATTCACTTGGAGGTATTTTTTTATGGCTATTAGTTTTGAAAAAGCATTTGGTATTTATCCACAAGGTTTGCAAATACGTGCTCAGCGCGCAGAGCTTATTGCCAGTAACATTGCTAATGCCGATACGCCAGGCTATAAAGCTCGAGGAATGGACTTCAAAGCTGCACTAGCGCAAGCAAGTTCCAAACAACAAACCGGTATGACTCGTACCAATGAAAAACATTTCGATGTCCGTATGGAGCTGAACAATGGCGTTGGCTTTAGACAATCTGATCAACCTGATACTGGTGACGGTAATAATGTAGATGTACAAGTGGAACGAAACTTGTATCTAAAAAACTCTATGGAATACCAAGCAAGCCTACAATTTCTAAACGGTAGTATTAAGGGCTTGCGAAAAGCCATCACTGGAGGGCAGTAATAATGAGCCTATTTAATGTATTTTCTGTTTCTGGTTCGGGAATGAGCGCGCAATCAGTGCGCTTAAACACAACGGCCAGTAATATAGCTAACGCCGATAGTGTTAGCAGCAGTGTCGATAAAACCTATCGTGCACGCCACCCAGTTTTTGCCGCGGAGATGCAAAAAGCTGCCGGCGGACAAAATGAGTCGGTAGGTGTTCAGGTTTTAGGTGTTGTTGAAAGTGACAAGCCACTTAATGTTGAATATGCGCCGGATCATCCAATGGCAGATGGTGACGGTTATATTTATAAGCCGAATGTTAATGTTATTGAAGAAATGACCAATATGATTTCGGCTTCACGCTCATATCAAACTAATGTGCAAATAGCGGAGTCGGCAAAAAGCATGCTGACTAAAACACTAACACTTGGTCAACGCTAAGGCTATATAGGAATTTAATATGGAAACTGTATCGGGTTCTAATCCATTAGACAATATTCGTTGGCAGCAAGAAACACCAACTCCTGAAGCGGATGCAAATCGCGGCATGCTAACGCAAGAAGATTTTTTCGCGTTACTCACCCAAGAGCTTTCGAATCAAGACCCGACTAAGCCGGTTGAAAATAACGAAATGATCTCTCAAATGACAGCATTTTCGACCACCGATGGCGTGTCAAATTTAAATGATCAATTCACTAACTTTGCCGCTTCTATGTCGTCTAGCCAAGCATTACAAGCATCGTCTTTAGTTGGGCGAAGTGTTTTAGTTGATGATAATGTTTTTGGTATGGAGGAAGGTGAGGAAGTCAAAGGCAAGCTCGTTACTGATAAACCGGCATCAAACGTTAATATTTATGTTGAGAACGTTGCCGGAGAAATTATACAAACCGTTCCTGTCGGTAGTGTTAAGGCAGGAGACTTCACTTTTACTTGGGATGGACAAGGCGCTGACGGTAAACCAGCACCTGAAGGTGCTTATCGTTTTCGAGTTGCCGGACTGGTTGACGGTGAAGCGAATGAATTACAAGCCATGACCTATCGAAAAGTCGATAGCGTCACTCTAGCAGGTGCCGGTGGCAGCATATTATTAAATCTTAATGGTGGCAGTTCGATGAAACTATCGGATGTTATTGAAGTAACACAAGGTTAAATTAACAGAATTTTTTACGAGGTGAACTATGTCATTTAATGTCGCATTAAGCGGTCTAAACGCTGCTCAAAAAGATTTGGATGTTACATCCAATAACATTGCAAACGTAAACACAACTGGCTTTAAAGAGTCGCGCGCAGAGTTTGTAGATGTTTATGCTGCGTCTTTATTATCATCAGGCAAAACCAAAGTCGGTGACGGTGTTTTGACGGCTGATGTTGCTCAACAATTTTCTCAAGGTAGTATTCAGTTTACTAACAACTCCTTAGATTTAGCGATTACCGGTAATGGTTTCTTTGCTACAGTGCCTGAGCTTGGTAGCTTGGAAACTTCTTATACCCGAGCAGGGCAATTTAAATTAAATCAAGATAACTTTATTGTTAACTCACAAGGTGGCCATTTATTAGGCTTTCCGGTTAACCCTGATGGTACGTCTGCTTCAGTAAGTTTAAGTACTGCGGAACCGATTCGTATTCCAACGGCTTCTGGTGCGCCTCAGGAGTCTTCAGAGGTTGATATTCGGATGAACTTACCGGCGGGAGATTCCTATATATCTAGTGCTCCTGATAATTTTGATCCAACAGATCCATTAACTTTTAACCACTCGACCTCTATTACGATTTTTGATTCTTTAGGCGATAGTCATATTATGACTTATTACTTTGTGAAAGATGACCCAACAACCGCGCCTAATCAGTGGATGATGTTCGCCGCAGTTGACGGTAAAGTAATTGACTTAGACGATGATCCAGCTGTTCAAGCTACGGCTGATGCTAATGAAGCAACAGCAAGAACAAATGCCACTAACGCTCAAACAACTTATGATGCAATAGTCTCACCGACTTCCGCTGATTTAGCAACCTTAAATGCAGCAAAAACAGCGCATGCTAATGCTATTGCTGCGACAACACCTGAAGGTGGTACTGGTAGTGGTGGTTTAGCACCGGGCGGAGTAAAAGGAGCTAGATTAACTTACAATTCTTCGGGTGACTTTATTAGTCAATCTCCATCTCCAAGTAATGGTGGTATTAGAACCGTAGCATTTACCGATCACTTACCTAACGGCGCAGATCCAGATCAAGTGGTAAAAATAAATTTCAATTTAGATCCCCTAGCACCAAACCCTAATGAACCAACACAATTTGCTTCTAATTTTGAAGTAACATCATTACAACAAGATGGTTTAGCGGTTGGTCGATTAACTGGCATTGATATCGGTACTGATGGTTTAGTGCGGGCAACATACAGTAATGGTACCTCAGAGCCATTATCACGTATTGCTATGGTAAATTTTGCTAATGAGCAAGGTTTAACACAAGTGGGCAGTACCGGCTGGAAAGAGAGTATCACTTCAGGGGAAGCACTTGCAGGCGAAGGCGGATCGGGTACCTTTGGTACCATCAACTCATCGGCCTTAGAGCAATCTAATGTTAACTTAACTACAGAGTTGATTGATTTAATTTCAGCTCAACGTAACTTCCAGGCTAACTCTAGGGCGTTAGAGGTTGATAATCAGTTGAACCAGACTATTTTACAAATTCGTTAATTTAATTGACGAATAACCACTAAAAAACCAGATTCTCAACCAGAGATATCTGGTTTTTTTTAATTTTATTATCTCGCCCACTGTTCATCATACGGTTAATTTTTCTGCTTGATTTTTTTGGCATCGTACTTGCAGTAGTTCAACTATGACTTATTTTATTGGGGAAGTTCATTATGGATAAGATGCTTTATATCGCTATGAGCGGTGCCAAGCAAAACATGCAAGCCTTATCAGTGAATGCTAATAACCTCGCTAACGCCAAAACTACTGGCTTTAAGGCTGATCTAGCGAATGCTAGAGCAATGCAAGCTTTTGGTGAAGGCTTACCTACTCGGGTGTTCTCTATGACCGAGCGAGCAGGCCAAAATTTTGACAGTGGCGCTTTACTTACAACTGGACGCGATCTGGATATTGCGATTCAAGGTCAGGGTTGGTTAACCGTGCAGACTGAAGATGGTAGTGAAGCTTTCACTCGTAATGGTCAGTTAAAGTTAAGTGATAATGGTGCCCTTGAAACGTCAAGTGGTGACTTAGTTATCGGTGAAAATGGTCCTATCTTTTTACCATTACCGGTTAATAATATTAATATTTCTGCTGATGGCACCATTATGGTACAGCCAGAAGGAGCGCCAAGTTCAGTACAAGAAGAAGTTGGACGTATTAAGTTTGTTAACCCAGATAATCGCTTTTTAGAGAAAGGTAACGACGGCTTATTTCGTCGTAAAGATGGCAATATTGAACCGGCTGATGTCTCGGTACAAGTGGCAAGTGGTGCTTTAGAGTCAAGTAATGTCAATCCTATCGGTGAGATGACTGATATGATCGCGCTGCAGCGACAATTTGAAATGCAGCTAAAAATGATGAAAACCGCAGAAGAAATTGATTCAAGTGCATCTTCATTATTACGTGCGTTCTAAATAAATTATTTCGAGGTGATATATGAACCCAGCATTATGGATCAGTAAAACAGGCTTAGATGCGCAAACGAAAGAGATTGCGGTTATTTCTAACAATTTAGCCAATGCGAGTACCGTTGGCTTTAAGAAAAGTCGTGCGGTATTTGAAGATTTACTTTATCAAACAATTAACCAGCCTGGTGGGCGCTCAGCACAAGATACTGAAATGCCATCGGGCTTAATGCTCGGTGCTGGTACTAAAGTGGTGGCAACGCAAAAAATTCATACGCAAGGTGACATGCTTAATACTGATAATGCCTTGGATTTGATGATTCAAGGTGAAGGCATGTTTGAAATTTTAATGCCTGATGGTTCATCTGCTTATTCCCGTAATGGTCAATTTACCATGGACGACGAAGGCAATATAGTAACGCCAGGTGCTGGCTATTTGATGCAGCCACAAATAACCATACCAGAAGACGCTTTAAGCATTATTGTTTCTCAAGATGGTGAAGTTTCTGTGACCTTACAGGGGCAAGCAGAGCCCGCTGTTGTTGGACAAATAAATACCATCAACTTTGTTAACCCGACAGGTTTGCAGCCAATAGGGCAGAACTTATATGTTGAGACCGCAGTCAGTGGTGCGCCACAAGAGGGCGTACCAGGGCTAGAAGGTTATGGCATGATAGTGCAAGGAGCGCTAGAAACGTCGAATGTGAATACCACTGAAGAGCTAGTTAACTTAATTGAAAGTCAGCGGGTGTATGAAATGAATTCAAAAGTTATTTCAGCTGTCGATCAAATGCTTAGCTATATCAATCAACAATTATAAGATTGAGGAGCATATCATGAAAGGCCAACAATCTTCGCTAATATCGACCCTCGTTACTTTGAGCATTGTTACTATGCTGTTCACTGGCTGTGCGAGTGTCGAACAAGCTAAAACATTACCCAATGATCCTGATTTTGCGCCAATTTTACCTGAAATGGAAGATGAACCTTTAGTGCCTACGGGCTCGCTATTTAAAGTAAATTACATTAATAACATTTATTCAGACTCTAAAGCTCATCGCGTCGGCGATATTATCTCCGTCATTTTAAGTGAAAGTACTCAAGCGCAAAAAAATGCTAAAACTGAATTAACGAAAGAAAATAGTGCCACGCTTAGCCCCGTTACTGGTTTTGGTGGTGACACACTGAATTTTAAAAATAAAGCACTGCAATTTGGCTACGACCAATCGTCAGACTTTTCAGGTGACTCAAAGGCTAACCAAGGTAATAGTTTGTCGGGCAATATTTCTGTTCATGTTTTAAGAGTACTACCTAATGGTAACTTGATGATCCGTGGTGAGAAGTGGATGTCATTAAATAATGGTGACGAATATATTCGTTTAACCGGTATTGTACGCTCACAAGATATTAGTTCAGAAAATACCGTCACCTCAAGCAAAGTGGCAAATGCACGCATTCAATATGCGGGTACTGGTACCTTTGCCGATGTACAAGAACAAGGCTGGTTATCTAAATTTTTCAGTAGTTCATGGTGGCCTCTTTAGCGGAATAATATGATGAAAAAATACTTATATAGCTTTTTATGTTTAATGACTTTAGCCGTTATGCCAGAAGTAAATGCACAACGTATTAAAGATTTAGCGGATGTTGCTGGTGTTCGCAGTAACCAGTTAATTGGCTACGGTTTAGTGGTGGGTTTACCGGGCACGGGTGAGCAAAGTCCTTTCACTGAGCAAAGCTTTAAAACCATGCTGAGTAATTTTGGTATCCAAATGCCGGCAAACTTAAAGCCTAAAATTAAAAATGTTGCCGCCGTTGCTGTCCATGCAGAATTGCCCGCGTTTTCAAAACCAGGACAAAAAATTGATGTGACGGTTTCTTCTATGGGCAGTGCACAAAGTTTACGTGGTGGTACCTTAATCCAAACGATATTAATGGGGCTTGATGGTAATGCTTATGCCGTTGCCCAAGGTAGTTTAATTGTCAGTGGTTTAGGTGCAGAAGGATTAGATGGCTCAAAAGTAATTGCTAATACGCCAACGGTTGGTCGGATCGCTAATGGCGCTATGGTGGAACGGGAAGTATTGTCGCCATTTACTTCTGGTGACCATATTACTTTTAATTTACATAATGCCGACTTTACCACGGCAAAGCGCCTGTCAGATACCATTAACAATTTGATTGCCGGATCTGCACGTGCCATTGATGCTGCATCGGTGAAAGTGACAGCACCGAGAGATGCTGCAGATCGTGTTAGCTTTTTATCAACCTTAGAAAATCTAGAGTTTGAACCCGGCTCTCCGGCAGCAAAAATTATTGTTAACTCTCGTACTGGCACTATTGTTATCGGTGCTGATGTTCGTTTACTGCCGGCGGCAATTACCCATGGTGGTATTACGGTAACAATTAATGAACTTGAAAATGTTTCTCAGCCTAATGCCTTCGCAGAAGGAGAGACTGTAGCGACTAACCAATCGATTATTGATGTTAAACAAGATGATTCGCGGATGTTTGTTTTTGATCCCGGAGTTACTTTAGATGCGTTAGTGCGGGCGATTAATCAAGTCGGCGCAGGTCCAGGCGATGTGATGGCGATTTTAGAAGCGCTAGATCAAGCCGGAGCATTACGTGGAGATTTGATCATTATTTAATGATCCTATACTGCTTATGACCACACGTATTGCTGACGCACAAAACTTTTTAGATATTAACGGCTTAAACTCAATTCGCCAAGATGCGAAGTCGGGTGATAAGGCCAGTAAAGAAGCCGCACTAGACCAAGCTGCAAAGCAGTTTGAGGCTATCTTTGTACAAATGTTAATGAAAAGTATGCGTAAAGCACAAGATGTGTTGGAGTCTGATAGTCCGCTAAACTCAGAATCGACAAAATTTTATCGTGATATGCACGATCAGCAAATGTCGCTAGAGCTTTCTAATAATGGCGCACTAGGTCTTTCTGAGCTTATTGTTCGTCAACTTGGTGGTGATAGCGAAAATTTCACCCCTCATTCTATTTTGCGTTCAGATGGTAACCTTGATAGCCGAGCAAATGTTCGTGTTAGTGACTCACCAGCAATTAACAATATTAGTTTAGCCAATAATTCGACAGCAGAGCAGGATGCTAACAACGATCGTCAAACAAATGGCTCAATTGTCGCTCAAACGGCGGCAAACTTGCTCCAAGCCCCCGTTTTTGAACAACCTAAAGATTTTGTGACTGCCTTAATACCAGAGGCAAAACGTGTGCAAGATAAAATTAATGTGCCATTTGAAGTGGTTATTGCTCAAGCAGCATTGGAAACCGGCTGGGGTCAAAAAATTATTAAAACCGATAGCGGTGAAAGCTCTAATAATTTATTTAACATCAAAGCTGATAGTCGCTGGGATGGTGAGCAAACACATAAAGAAACGCTTGAGTTTGAAAATGGCGCAATGGTCAAGAAGCGCGAACCTTTCAGGGTCTATGAATCACTGTCAGAAAGTGTCAATGACTACTTAAAATTATTAACCGGTAGTGAAAGATATCAAGGAGCTTTAGAAAAGTCGACAGATGTGGAGCAATTTTTGCATAACCTACAAAGTGCTGGTTATGCAACCGATCCCAATTACGCTAAAAAGATAATGGGAACCCTTCGGACAGTAACCAGTTTAATAAATAAATAAATTTATCGGTAATTTCACCGTTGAAATTAAGGTTACTGCGGGAGTTTAGGTCATGTCGATTAGTCTATATCAAACTGGTGTTAGTGGTTTATTAGCCGCACAGCAGCAGTTAGCGACAGTTGGTAACAATATAGCCAATGTAAACACTGAAGGTTACAATCGCCAGAGAGCAGAGCAAGGTGCTTCTCAAGGGCTTGTAAATGGTGGCAACTATATTGGCGGAGGAACCTATGTTCAAGATATTACTCGCATTTATGATCAATTCTCTCATAAAGAACAGCTACTGAGCCAAAGTAACCTCGGTAATTCTGACGCCCTTAGTATTAATTTAAACCAGCTCAATGAAATCATGACCTTTTCCGGTGATGCCATCGGTGGTTCAATTGATCGATTTTATCAGGCAATGAATGGCATTGCTGATAATCCAAGTGATTTAGGCTTGCGTAATATCGCGTTAAGTCAAGCTGAAATTCTTGCCAGTGACTTCAATACGTTGAATGCTAATTTTGATCAGTTAGAGAAATCTACTAACGGTGAAATTGAGCAAATGGCCAGTAAAATTTCACAAATATCGCAAGAAATAGCGAAAATCAACGAACAAATTCTACAAAATAGTGATTTAACGGTAGCGGGCCAACCAAACGACTTATTAGATAAGCGCGATCAGCTTGTTGGCCAGCTTGGTGAATACACTTCTGTTAATACCATTCAAGATACCAATGGTGTTATGACAGTGATGATAGGTAATGGTGCCACGCTTGTTGCTGGTATTACTCCTTTAACCATCAGTGTGCAAGCGGGTAATCCAGATCCGCTGCAAACACAATTACAGATAAATAGCCGTAATGGTAGCGTTGCTATTGACGGCGGCAAGCTTGGTGGCGCTATTGCTGCGAAAATGGAATATCGTGATGAACATTTACTCGATACACGTAACGAAATCAATCGCTTGGCTATGGTTATTTCAGAAACATTGAACCAAGCGCAGTCGCAAGGCCTTGACTTAGAGGCACAGCAAGGGCGTGAGATATTTACCGATATAAATAGTGCAGGCTTACAAGCTGGACGAGTGTTAAACCATACCACAAACTCGGGAGGTCTAAGTGCGGCTGTTAATATTACCGATGTTTCTTTAGTGCCAGCAGATGAATTTGAAATTAAGTTTGATGGTAGCGACTACCTTATGACTAATAAAACGAGTGGCTCGGTAACTAACTTAGGTGCTGCCGGATCTGGTACTTATAGTACGGGCTTAGGTTTTGAATTTAATGAAGTATCAGGGGCACCAGCTACCGACGATAAATTTACTATTCGTCCGACGGAAAATAGTGCTGCATTAATGAAGGTGACATTAACTGATGGTAAAGGGCTTGCGGCAAGCTCAGCGGTAGGTGCCAATCCCGATGCTAATAATGTTAGTGATGGTGCTGTTAGCATCATCAATGTTACCGATCCGGTAACGGCAAGAGCATACACCGAAGGCAGCAATGCTAAGTTAACTGTTGATGTTTATAAAAATTCATCGGGCACATTCGACTATCGTGTTTATGATGCTGCTAACCCACCACCAGCACCGGTAATAACTTCAGGAAACTTCGCAGCTGGAGCTTCTGTGATAATTGATATGCCACCAGCACCTGCTAGTGCTGCTTTTCAAATTGAAATTTCAGGTGCGCCAGTGGGACAAGGTTCATTAGCTCGTGAAAAATTTACTATTTCCGATGTTTTTGGTCCAGGTAATGGCAGCAATGCTAGTTTTATTTCTGCCACACAAGAACAAGCAATTGTGGGTAACAGTACACAAACATTTAGCCAGAGTTTAGCGATAACCACTGCAGATATTGGCTCTAAAGCCAGTTCAGCAGAGCTTGTTGCTAATACTGCGCAAGCGTTATTTACTCAAGCCTATAACCGCAATCAATCTACTTCAGGGGTCAATTTAGATGAAGAAGCAGCAAATATGATTAAGTTTCAACAAGCTTATCAAGCTTCATCTCGAATTATATCGGTAGCCAATACCATTTTTGATACCTTATTAGCCGCGGTTTAAGAGGAAATATTATGAGAGTTTCAACAGCACAGTTTTATTTCCAGAATAGCCAGCAGTTGACTAATAAGCAATCTAGTGTCAATGAACAAGTCAATTATTTGTCTAGTGGCAAAAGGGTACTTACTGCTAAAGATGACGCTGTAGCTTACGGCACACTTGCCGGTTATAAAAATGAATTGGCCAATATTGATAAATATCAACGCAACATAACCCAAGCAGAAAACCGTAACTCGTTACAAGACATCTCATTTGCAAATGCTGAAGATCTGATGCAAGAGTTAAAACAAGTTTTTATTCAAGCAAATAACGGTACTTTGTCTGATGCTGATCTATCCTCTTTGGCAGATCAAGCAACAAATACTTTGTCGCAATTACTCGATATCGCCAATAGTAAAGATGAAACTGGTGGTTATATTTTTGCTGGTTATCAAACCAATATCGAACCTTTTGCACTTCAAGCTGATAAGAGTGTTAATTATCTGGGAGACAGTGGTGTTAGAGAGCTACAAATAGCAAAAAATGTTTCTGTTGCAACCAATCAACCAGGTGATGTGGCATTTTTTAATATTCCAAATGAAATTGGCGACTTTAGTACCAAGTATGTGACTAACCTTTCAGGATTTAGCGTCAATAATGCGACGATTACCGATCCTAGTAATTATGATCCGGCAACGAACCCTCCCGATTATAAATTTGCTTTTAGCCTACCTAATGATTTAACCGTCACTGATGGTAACGGCACTGTTGTAGTACCAACAACTCCTTATACCGCAGGGCAAACCATTGCCTTTAATGGAATAGAAGTTCAATTAAGTGGCAACCCATTGCCGGGCGATGAGGTTGATATCACACCAGAGCAAAATATTAGTATTTTTGAAAGCATTAAAAATGCTATTAACTGGATGGAAGTCGGCACTGCCCCAACGGATGCAGTTAAACACGGGGTAGAATATGCCGATACGCTAGCGCAGCTTGATCAAGCACTCAATCATATGACTACACGCCGCAGTGATGCTGGCATTCGGTTACAACTGATCGATAGCCAAGAAAGTAATCATGCGGATGCCCAGTTGAACCTCGCGTCTGGAAAATCAAATATTGAAGATTTAGACTTTTCCAAAGCAGTAGCGACCTTTGAACAATCTAAAGTTGCATTACAAGCGGCTCAACAAAGTTTTATTCAAGTAAAAGACTTGAGTTTATTCAATTATATTTAATTAATTTAAAATAAAATAACTTTTGGCACGAGATATGCTTTTATTTGTATGTGTCAAAAAATTTGAATTGTGGTTCCGAAGAAGTGTTGTTATCAGCAATAGAGCCACACCCTAACCTTAGGAGATGATAGCAATGGCTTTAGTCGTAAATAGTAATATCGCATCTTTAAACTCTCAGCGCCAATTGACCCGAGCAACTGACGATCTGAGTACATCATATCAACGCCTGTCCTCAGGTAAACGTATCAATAGTGCAAAAGATGATGCTGCTGGCTTGCAAATTTCAAGTCGACTGACATCACAAGTTAACGGTCTAAATCAAGCGGCACGAAATGCCAATGATGGTATATCATTAGCGCAAACTGCTGAAGGTTCGTTAGATGAATATACTAATATTCTCCAGCGTATGCGAACATTGGCTGTACAATCGTCAAATGGATCAAATACCACTGCAGATAGAGCAGCATTGAATGCTGAAGTAACTGAACTCACTGATGAGCTAGATAGGATAGCAACTGACTCATCTTTTGGTGGCGTATCATTATTAGATGGTAGCTATGCTGTTGGCTTTCAAGTGGGAGCTGATGCCGGTCAAGTTATTTCTATGACCATATCGCAAAACTTTTCATCTACCGTTATTGGCGCAGACGTCACAGTAAGTACTTTTGCCAACGCACAAACAGCAATCACTAATTTAGACTCAGTATTGTCGACGGTGAATAGTACCCGTGCCGATCTCGGTGCGAAACAAAACCGCTTTAGTTCGGTTATTCGAAGTAATACTAATACTGCGGAAAATGTTTCAGCATCGCGCTCACGCATTGAAGATACCGACTATGCTGCTGAATCTGCAAAACTAGCGCGTAGTAGTGTTTTACAACAAGCAGCGAGCTCTATGCTCTCACAGGCGAATCAGCAACCGCAAATAGCTTTATCGTTATTACAATAATCGCGGTAATAAATGCTTATCCTTTAAAAGCCTCTTCGGAGGTTTTTTTTATATGAAAATATAACCATGAGATGATAAAAAACATTTAATGGTATTTTTATATTAATTACATGTACTTATGTGTTTTTTGGGTTGAATTAAGAAAAAAAGTAAAAAAAGATTAAAGTAAATAACCAAGCTACCGATAAAGTTTACAAGAAGCACTTATCGAAACTGAATAATCGCTTCGTAAATTAATAACTTTGACGGGCAATTTGACCCAGGAGCATTATCATGGCTTTAGTCGTAAATAGTAATATCGCATCATTGAATTCACAACGTCAACTTAGTCGTTCTACTGAAGAACTTTCGACTAGTTACCAAAGACTTTCATCTGGTAAACGTATTAACAGCGCGAAAGATGATGCTGCTGGTCTACAAATATCGAGTCGTTTAGCTTCACAAATAAACGGTCTAAATCAAGCAAGTCGTAACTCTAACGATGCTATCTCGCTGGCACAAACTGCTGAGGGTGCGTTAGACGAGTATACTAACACTTTACAACGTATGCGTACCTTAGCGGTACAATCATCAAACGGCTCTAACACTACAGCTGATAGAACGGCACTAAATACTGAGGTTCTTGAATTAACGGATGAATTAACGCGTATTTCTGAGCAAACCTCATTTGGTGGTGTAAACTTACTTGATGGTGATTACAGTGAGCGATTCCAAGTAGGCGCTGATGCTACACAAGTAATTTCTATCACCATTGGTACAAGCTTCTCTGCGACCGATATTGGAGCGGATGTAACAGTAAGTACGTTTGCTAATGCACAATCGGCAATCACAGACTTAGATTCAGTATTAAAAACAGTGAATACAACCCGTGCTGATTTAGGTGCAAAACAAAACCGTTTTAGTTCAGTTATTCGCAGTAACGATAATACGGTAGAAAACTTGTCAGCGTCACGCTCACGTATTGAAGATACTGACTTTGCTTCTGAGTCTGCAAAATTAGCTCGAAACAGTGTATTGCAACAAGCATCAAGCTCTATGTTGGCACAAGCTAACCAACAACCACAAATAGCGTTGTCATTATTATAAGATCTACTATCATTGGTTGAGTTAATACTATAAATAATGAGCGCTCAGTATTGAGGGCTCATTTTTTATTAACACATTTGAAATGTGGTGACTTTAAGGAGAGTTAAGATGTCGTCAAATATGTTCTCATCTGCGAGTATATCATCCGGCTTTGATATTGAACGAACACGCCAAATTAGTAATGATAATACTACCGAAGTTAAGAAAAAAATTGAAAATAATCAATCGTCTTCCGTCGACAATGACGGTGCCTCGGTGCTGTCGCAAGATATCTTACTGAAAAAAATTGAAGAAAGTGCAGAGACAGCAAAAAACGAAAATGCCCCTGAAAGTGCCGAGCAATTAGAGCAAGCGATTGCAATAGTTTCTGATTTTATTAATCAACCACCACGCAATGTTAATTTTACCAAAGATAATGATTCAGGAAAAACTGTCATTAAAGTGATTGATAACGAAAGCAAAGAACTTATTAAGCAGTTTCCATCGGAAGAGTTAATATCTATTGCGCAGAAAATACAAGCATTGCATCAGGAAGTGGGTGAAAAGGCTGGCATACTTCTTGATAAAAGAGTTTAAGCAGTAACGTACAACGTCTCAACAAAAATCTTAGCATTTACCGTGTAAAATACAGTATATTGCTGTTATTAGTTATTAATTATTGGGGAATATTATGAATCTTACATCGTTAGGAGTAGGGTCAGGAATAGATTTAGAGTCTATCGTTACGGCTTTTATCGATGCTGAGGCAGTTCCTCGAGAAATACGTCTGCAAACTAAAGAAGAAGAACTAACCCTGGAGTTATCCGGTGTCGGTAGTTTTAAATCGGCTTTATCCTCTTTCGATAGTATTTTAAATAAACTTGCTAATGCGGACGCATTTAACAAACAAATCCTTTCCAGCAGTACGGAAGCGATTGAGCTAACCAGTAATGGTTTTGCCAGTAACGGTAGTTTTTCTGTTGAAGTAGAAGCCTTAGCGTTGGGAACGCGTCTACAATCGGAAACTTTTACAAGTTCTGCCGATACCGTGGGCACAGGTACCCTAACTTTTGGTGCAGGTGTCGATAGCTTTGATGTTACGGTTGACGCTGCTGACGATCTTTCAGCCATCCGCGATAAAATTAATGAGCAAAGTACTAACTTTGGTGTAACTGCTAATATTATTAATGGTGATAGTGGTTCTTTTTTGGTGTTTAATTCTCAAGTTACTGGCCTAGCCAATAATTTGACAGTAACAACATCGGATGCATCACTGGACGCCATTTCAACAAACAACAGCGTTGAACAGGTAGCACAAGATGCGGTTATTTACATTGACGGCAATAAGGCAACCAGTAGTAGTAATGAATTTAAAAATGTTATCGAAGACGTTACCATTACCGCTAAAACCGTAAATTTAGGTACACCAGCAACGATTAACATCGCGCAAGATGAAGAAAATGGTACGACATTAATTAATGAATTTGTAGATGGTTTTAATGCGCTAATGACCAATATTACGGGTCTAGGTGCACCACAGCAAGGGCGTTTAGCTTTTGACCCAAACTTACGCCAGGTAAAGCAACAATTAACCGATATGGTGATTAATAATGTTGCTGGCTTAACGGGTGGTATTGATTCTTTAAGTGATATTGGTATAGATATTACTAAATATGGTACGTTGGAAATTTCTGCCTCTAGCGGTAACTCATTACCAAGCGGCCAAGAACGCTTAGCTAGCGCCTTAGAGAGTAATTTGGCAGAGGTTGGCGCGATATTTGCTTCTACTAATGGTGTTGCGACGAAAATGTCAGAATCTATCAATAATTATATTGGTACTAATGGCACTTTAATTGAGCGCGAAAAATCATTAAACGAGCAACTTAGCGGTATTGAAGGTGAGTACGAAGCGTTAGAGGATTATCTAAGAAATTATGAAGAGACCTTGAGAAAGCGCTTTACCTTTTTAGACAATACCGTAGCGCAATATAATGCAACAGGTTCATTCCTAGATTCAGCTTTAGCGGGGTTAAGCAAAAGTAGTGACTAGCTAGTCATTATTCCCGCTTTTAATCATAGGTAATATTATTAATTGTAACTGGGGGTTAGCCCGATGAGAAAAAATTTACAAACTTATAGAAAAGTTAACATTGAAAGTGGCGTTTTATCTTCAGATCCACATCAACTTATTTTAATGATGTTTGACGGCGCATTAAGGGCAATTGCTGAAGCAAAAGGTGCGATTGAACGAAAAGATTTGGCCAGTAAATCGATCGCTATCACCAAAGCTATTAATATTTTTAGCGCCTTGCGAGAATCTTTGGATAAAGAGTCTGAGCCAAAAATATCGGAAAATTTTGATAATTTATATACCTACTGTATTACGAAGCTAATTGATTTAAGTATTTCTCTAAAAGTAGAGGGTTTAGATGAAATATCAGCCTTTATTAGACCTATCAGAGATGCCTGGTCTCAAATGCCAGAATCGTCTAAGCAAGAAGGTATTAGCTTAATTAAAAATAAAGAGCACAGCCAAGCGCAGTTAGCTGCAGGACGTTAGTGTGCAATATCTGGCACTTTTTCAGTCGATATACGCTTTAACTAAGCAAGCCAGTTTACTGGCTAAGCAAGAAAAGTTAGCATTATGTTTTGAAAAAATAACAGAGCGGCAAGCTTTGTTAGAGAAGTTACAGCGTGTTTTAGAGCAAGAAGGGCTGCTGCTTAGCGACGGTGAGATAAAAAATAACTATATTGAATTAATTAACTTTATTCAATTAGAAGATAATCAGGCCGTGGCCGCATTAGCTGTTCAGCGCAATGAATTAATGGGGCGTGTTAAAAAGCAATCGACGATAAAAAAAGCCATGAATGCCTATCATAATGTCTTGCTTTCCAAATAGAACAGCCGCTTTAGCCTTAGTATTTATTACCTGGCAGTAGAGGCGGTGTATAAATCGGCTGAGTAATGCTAAAGTCGTATTAATTTAGTTATTGGAGCTTATTTTGCCTAATAGTAACGAAGAAAGTAATGATTTATCACATCATGTCAATAGTCTGAAGCAACAACAAGACTTCCTACAAAAAAAACTTGATGCTAAGCAAGCAGTAGAAAATAAACTCCAAGCAATTGCTGATAATTTATCACTGCTAGTCGATGATGAAACAGCCCTAAAATCACGATTTAGCAGTAATATGCAGGCATTTCAAACGCATTTTCCTGATATTTATCAATTTTTCAGTAATTATTCTGTAAAGAAAATTGAAGTTGCTATTCATGAAGGTTTTGCTAATTTGCTCGATACTGAATCTGGCGATGTGATGTATGAATATCCCGCTTATCTTATGACATTAGCGCAAGTACAGGCATATCAAAAATCACCATTATCCTCGAGCTCTAAATTTTATCAGCATGATGAAAAGTTAGGTGACTTCCTGCATTCAAGAAAATTGAACCCTATCGTTGAATTATTACAAAGCCGTGTTGATAGTGATGTTGATAAAACTCAGGAATTACCTAAACACTTAAATGCTTTAGTTATGTTTGGTGTCGGCTTAGGTTATCAACTAGAGCTATTGTTTGACCAACATAGCGTGGGCTCAGTCTATTTGATTGAACCTTGTTTAGATACTTTTTATGCTTCATTACATACCGCAAATTGGCAATATATTCTTGATAGTATGGCTGTTAAAGACGTTAATCTTCATATTTCTCTAGGGCCACAGGAAGAAGAGTTTTTTGATCAACTGTTAAAAGAAACCTATATCAATGGTCGCTATGAAGTAGCGAAGACGCATTTATATATTCATCAAAATTCGGCGGAAATTACGGCCCTGGTTGGACAATACAAAGCGCGATTTTTTGAACTCATTCAAGGTTGGGGATTTTTTGATGATGGCATCATGGCGATGTCTCATTTTCTGAAAAGTTTAGAGAATGGTATTCCAGTACTTAAAAAGAAAGTGCCTTTTGATGTTGATATTGCAACAACACCGGTGATCATTGTCGGTAATGGCCCATCGCTTGACCAACATATTGATTTTATTAAAAAATATAGTGACAAGGCGGTTATTATTAGCTGTGCTTCAGCATTAAGCGCGCTTTATAAGTGCGGTATAGATGTTGATATTCACTGCGAGCAAGAAAGAATTTTCGCGGTGGCAGAAAAAGTTGAGTACTATGCCCCTGCAGACTATATCAAACAATTGACTTTACTGGCTCCGGCTACTCTCCACCCAGCAGTACATGATAAATTCGCACGTAGTATCATGGCACCAAAAGCGAGCGAGCCATCAACATCACTGTTGTTACAAGATCCAATCGCCTGTGAGTTATTTGAAGAAGCCAAACATATAACGCCAACCGTGGCCAATACCGCCCTTGTCATGGCGACCAAGCTTGGCTTTCGACAGTTTTATTTTGTTGGTGTCGACTTAGGCCGAAAAAAAGCCGGTGCGCATCATAGTCAACATAGTTTTTACTATGATGACGAAGGTAAGGATATAAATTTATATCCTGAAATGAATAACGAGTTTATCAATCCCGGTAATTTTTCTGGTGAATTTATTTCAGATCCAATCTTTAACATGTCTAAGTTGAGCTTAGAGCGTTTTATTGCTGAAAATGAGCAGATACGATGTTTTAATCTCAGTGATGGTGTCTTAGTTAACGGAAGTATACCAACGCTACAAAATACGCTTGCTGAAAAGTTAACTATAGCTGCAAATTTAGATAAAAAGTTATTAGTAGATAGAGCCTATAACTTAGCGTCATATCATGATGATGGTGAGCTATATCAACGTTTAGTCGCTGCAGCAGATCTAGATGACTTTGAAGAGCTTTGTCATTGGCTTATTGATGATATCAGTGATGATATTAGTACTATGGCTGAGGCTATTGCGAAAGTGAGAGCGCAATCCCATATTGTTAGAGAAGTGGAAATATCAGGTAAGCGGCACTTGTCATTATTGATCAATGGCAGTATTTTGCATATGCAGGCGACGCTAACTCGCTTATTGTATGAGGCAAAAAGTGAAGATATTGCTTTAAGTGACTTTAACGCAGCATTACAATACTACTTGGAGTTTCTCAATGAAGCTCCTGAGGTGTATCGTCAGCATTATAAAGAGCCGCTTAGCCGTGAAACAGAGCACATGAAAGCCTTACGAAAAGCAAAATAATTGTCTGATAAAGCCCCTCATTAAGGGGCTTTTTATTTAAAGGTAATACAATGAAAGAAACAGTTTTAGTCACAGGTGCTGATGGTTTTATTGGTTCGCATCTAGTCGAAATGCTGGTAAAAAAAGGTTACAAGGTTAAGGCCTTATCACTTTATAACTCGTTTAATTATTGGGGCTGGCTTGAAGATATAAACTGTTTAGATGATATTGAAGTGCTCAATGGTGATATTCGTGACCCTTATTTTTGTCGTCATATCACAAAAAATATCGATACTATTTATCATTTAGCCGCTTTGATCGCCATACCTTATTCATATGTGGCTCCTGAAAGTTATGTTGCCACTAATGTTACCGGCACCTTAAATATCTGTCAGGCGGCAAGAGATAATGGTGTTAGCCGAGTTATTCATACCTCAACCAGTGAGGTTTATGGCACCGCGCAATATGTGCCGATTGATGAAAAGCATCCGTTGCAAGCGCAGTCACCCTATAGCGCATCTAAAATAGGTGCTGATGCAATGGCGATGAGCTATTACAATGCCTTTGAATTACCCTTATCAATTGCTCGACCTTTTAATACTTATGGACCACGTCAATCGGCTCGCGCTATTATTCCAACGATAATTAGTCAAATTGCTAATGGTGAAAAACAAATTAAGTTAGGCGATTTATCACCAACGCGCGATTTCAATTATGTCAGCGATACTTGTGAAGGTTTTATTGCGATAGCAAACTGTAAACAGGCTTTTGGTGAAGTCATCAATATTGGTTCTAATTATGAAATTAGCATGGCTGACACCTTAAATTTAATAAAAAATATTATGGCTAGCGATGTTGAGTTTATCAGCGACCAACAACGTCTCCGACCAGAAAAATCTGAAGTATTTCGACTTTGGTGTGACAATAAAAAAATGACTCGCTTAACAAATTTCACGCCAAAATTATCTCTTGAAGAAGGCTTAAGTAAAACGGTGCAATGGTTTACGCAACCAGAAAATTTAAGTAAATATAAACACAATATTTACAACGTATAACAAGGCTAGGCTGATGAAAAAAATTGCTGTATTTACCGGCACTAGAGCAGAGTACGGTATACTTTTCCCATTGCTAAAAGCCATTAAGGCGCATAGCGAACTTAATTTACAGTTAATGGTAGCTGGCATGCATTTGTCGCCAGAATTTGGTAATTCGGTGACAGACATTGTTAATGATGGTTTTGTCGTTGATGAAAAAATTGAAATGCTGTTATCGTCCAATACCCCGGTTGGTTGCGCGAAAAGCGTCGGCATAGGCATTATTGGTTTCGCTGATAGTTTACAACGATTAACCCCGGATGTTTTAGTGGTGCTAGGTGACCGTTTTGAGGCCCTAGCCGTAGTGCAAACTGCTATGTTACTCAATATACCCGTTGCTCATATTCATGGCGGTGAAATTACTCAGGGAGCAAAAGATGATGCCATTCGTCATGCTATAACAAAACTCTCTACTGTGCATTTTACGGCGAATCAAGCGTATCGTCAGCGTGTTATTCAATTAGGTGAAGCGCCTGACACTGTGCATTGTGTTGGCTCGTTAGGGTTAGAAAATATTACCAAGCACCATACCTTTTTATCAAAAACTGAGCTGCAAGCACAACTAGGTTTTGACCTAGGGGAAAAATATTTTCTGTTAACTTATCACAGTGCGACGTTAGCCGATGAACCGCCCTTAGCTAGCTTTAACGCAATTATTGCGGCGCTCGAAAAATATCCGCATCATCAACTTATTATTACCTATCCAAATGCTGATGATGGTGGCCGTGAAATTATTAAGCAAATTGAGTGTTTAGCAGGACAATTTCCTGAGCGCATTTTAGCCATTCCGACGTTAGGTTTTTTGAAATATTTCTCGGCTGTTAAATATGCAGCGGCCGTCATCGGCAATTCTTCAAGCGGCATTATTGAAGTGCCAGCTTTTAATGTTCCGTCAATTAATATCGGCCAAAGGCAAGCCGGACGTATGGCAGCTAACTCTATTATTCATTGTACTGTACAGCAAAGTGACATTGAACAGGCACTAAAGCGCGTTGATCAAGGGCAAGTTAACTTAAGTGGCGATAACCCTTATGCATTAACAGGTAATAATAACCAACCAGAGCTAACGACTAGCGAGCGCATTGTGCAAGTGCTTGTCGAAGGCACATTCTCGACTCAGAAGTCATTTTACGATTTAGCGCCGTATACCGACAATGCATAGTGAACTATTAAGGTAAACCATGGATAACAAAGTCTTAATTATTGCTGAAGCAGGGGTTAATCATAATGGCGACGAGAGTAAAGCCTTAGCTTTGGTTGATGCTGCAGTATTGGCCGGTGTAGATGTAGTTAAGTTTCAAACGTTTAAAGCTGAGAACTTAGTTACTGCTACCGCAAAGCAGGCAAGCTATCAAAGCAAAAATATCGGTAAAGTTGAATCGCAGTTGCAGATGCTTAAGCGGCTAGAGTTAAGCTTTGGGGCTCATCAGCGAGTTAAAGCCTATTGTGATGCTTGCGGTATCGCTTACCTATCGACGGCATTTGACGATGAAAGCTTAGCTTTCTTGGTTGAAGAATTGAACTTAAAGCAGTTAAAAATACCGTCCGGCGAGCTGACTAATGCGCCTTTTGTCTTGGCGCATGCACTGACCGGATGTCAGCTAATTTTATCCACTGGCATGGCGACATTGAGCGAAGTAAAAAAAGCCCTTGAGGTGATTGCCTTTGGTTTATTACAGTCTCGAGGGAAAATGCTAGCAAGCGCACCAAACAGTGCCGCTTTTAGTCAGGCATTTCATTCTGAACTAGGTCAAAGGTTGCTGCAAGAACAGGTAACTTTACTCCATTGTAGTACGGAATATCCGACTCCAGCGCATCATGTCAATATGCTCGCAATGGATAGTCTCAAAAACGAATTTTTATTAGCGGTGGGGTACTCTGATCATAGTCAAGGGATTACTATTCCTATAGCGACCGTAGCTCGTGGTGCAAAAGTGATTGAAAAACATTTTACTTTAGATCGAAATTTGCCTGGGCCTGATCATCGTGCTTCATTAGAGCCAGATGAACTAAGCGCTATGGTTAAGGCTATTCGAGAGGTAGAAAGTGCCTTTGGCGATGGTATTAAGCAACCAACAGCAACAGAGTGCCAGAACATGGTCGCGGCACGAAAAAGTTTAGTGGCAGCAAGTGATATTAAACAAGGAGACGTGTTTACGAAAGAAAATTTAGCGATAAAACGGCCGGGTAATGGCATGTCGCCGGATAAATACTGGGCTTTGTTGGGCAAGTCGTCAGTAAGGGATTATCAAGCAGGAGATTTACTAACCGAGTGATTGACACTTTTTTTGATTGTCATTTACTCGATAACACTATAAATAGCGCGATAATATGATCATTATCTCGCTATTTCCGTCGTTGAAAGCAGTATGTATAAACGTTAATAGCGCAACTTTAGGCCGCTATTTTACGAAGATTTCTTCAAACATTTTCACTACTCTTTCTACTACATCAGTTTTGACATGTCGATGATCATCACACCATGCGTCTTCTGCACACTGTGTCACCAGTTCATAGCTAGGTAAATAATACATATCGTCATTGTTTTCCACTAGCTGATGAGCTGCAACGAGTAATACCGCTTTTGAATGACTATTAGCGGTGATGATATGATGCTCATCAGCTCGACCCGTGGCTAAAAATGGCACAGGTGAAACGCTGATAATCAGTTTAAAGTCAGGATTATGTTGTTTGATAATGTCAAAAAATGCTTGAATGTTTGCGACATTTTCTTCAACACTGAGTACTTTATGTTGAACGAGCTGAAACATATTCTCTCGTGGATTTCGTGACATAACCGTTCCGTCGTGAAGCTGCCAACATTCGTTTAAGCCTAAGGTCACGACAAAAATTTTACAGCTTAAAAACGATTGTTTAACCGCATCGAGATGTGATTGATAATCGTTTAAATAGGCCTGCTGAGAGCGAAAAAAAACATTTTCTCTATAAGGGTCTAGATAGATTCCATGCTCCGATTCAATCAAAATTTTATCAAAGCTTTTAACGGCGAAAGCTTTTTCAGCCAATTGCTTGAAACTTGGACTATTGAATAAAATGCCATAATTTGCACAAAACTTAGCAATGGAGTCGCCTGGTGTATAACCATCAATCACTAAACCAGACTCAGGGTTATCATTTCTCTCGGTGATGACATAGTTATATCCGTGCTGTTGAAAGTATTTCGATATTTCAAAGGCAAAACAGCTACCGGCCGAGCCGATGGGGGTTTGCATATCCATAATGGGATATTTCTTAACAAATGGCGCTTGTTGGAATCGGCTGCTAGGGTGTTTTTCGTGTATTGGATTTGGCCAAAAAATAGCATGTGGATTCGGTTTGTTTACCGGACTATATTTATCATAACTGGCGACTAAATTTTCTTGATAATGAGCAAGATCCATTAATGCTTGTACTATATTTTTATTAATTTTTACGCTGGGATCGGGATTAAGCTGCGCTTGAATTATTTTTTTACATAGGTGTAGCAGGTCAGTAGCAGTTGCACAGTTAATTAACTTAGCATCTTTTTGATAAATATAATCGTATAGCGCTTGTACAATATCAGGGTTTGAAAATATGCTATTAAGTAGTAATTTAACATGGGTTAATGATTTTATTTCGTTATTTTTCGGAATTTCAATCAGCTCATTTTCATGCGTGTCGGCCTTGAATTTTAATATCGTATTAGCAAACCCTTGGAATTGTTTTGCACCATAACTGGCGACATAATCATTTTCGGCAACTGTTTGCCAGTTTTGTTCACTTTGTAGTACGCAGAAACTTAGCACATAACGAGGGATTTTATTTTTACTGGGTCTAGCTTGATGTGCTACTTGGTTGGGGTTGAAAATAATACTATCGCCAGTATGGGGCTGAACATATTTTGGCGCAAAACTAATGTCAAAATGTTGGCACAACTCACTGAGGTCGGTTACGCGATTTTCTATATTATTTAATATGTAGCCAACGGTTTTTAACTTATCTGTTGTGGCAACATCTAAATATGCTGTATCGCTGCCGTGCTCATCATAATCATTAAGATAGGTCAGTACCTTTAAATGTTTACGTGGACCACCATCTGCATGCCATCTTGTGGAATAGTCTTGCTCTGTTATTTCATCACCTATTTTATATATTGCCCACCAAAAAACACAATACTCACTGTTAAAATAGGAAATGAGTTGTTGATCTAAATCGTCATTGAAAATTTGTGGTAGCAATACTGATAATACGCTGGGATGTTTGATGCCTTCAGGGTTTTGTTCAAATTCTTCGATTAAGCTCTGGCAAAGTTCTTTTGGTAAATGATTTTCAAGTAGATGTATTTGTTCGCTTTTTAATGGTGTTTTAATACATTGCTGTTGACGGGAAAAACTGGCCATGGCCATTTGATCTAATTTTGCATAGTTGTGCTCAACTTCTAAGTGCTGAGCGATCTCAAGGTAAACATTGGGCTGCAAAATATAAGCATTGTTATTGATTAACGTAGGTTTTATTTGTGAGCTATCAAAAATCGACATAAGCTACCTTAGGTTTTAAAATTAGTACAGAACCAAAAATTAGATTGTTGCTATAGCAAATGAAAGCAACTTCTAAGCCAATTGCAATAAGCGTTGGGCAAAGGGCATTACTTGCGAGTAAAAGTAGACTAATAAGGTGATTAGCTTAGGCTGCGCTATAGTAAAGTCAATTTATCGACAGGAATTTGGCATATTTTGTGCAAATGAATAACACTTGCGGTCTTTCGTGAATAAATACCTCAAGCATTTAAGGTTCTTGCTAGTGTTAATAGTGTCTGCAAGGTATGCTTATTGATGTAAAAGCTAATAAATTCATCGTTGTAAGGGCTGAGTTATGAGTTCGAATTGGAAAAATGTCATTTTAGAGCAATCCGCAACTATGGGCCAGGCCATTGAAGCTATAAATGCTGAAGGCTTACGTGTGGCCCTAGTGGTAGACAAAAACTTCTGCTTAGTGGGGGTGATCACCGACGGTGATGTGCGCCGAGCATTGTTAGCCCATAAAGCATTAGATACGCCAGTCACTGAAATAATGAACGCTTCACCAAAAACCGCGCAAGCCAGCAGCACTCGAGCGCAGTTATTGTCAATTATGAAGCGGGCACAAATATTATCGCTGCCAATTGTCGACGCAAAGGGTGTATTGATAAATTTAGAAACCTTACATCATGTAATTGATACGCGCCGACATCAAACCCCTGTTTTTTTAATGGCAGGCGGTTTTGGCAAACGCTTACAGCCGCTAACCGATGCCTGTCCAAAACCCTTACTTAAAGTGGGCGGTAAACCCATTTTAGAAACTATTTTAGAAAGCTTTATTGCCGCCGGTTTTTATGATTTTTACATTTCTACACACTTTATGCCCGATATGATAAAGCAATATTTTGGAGATGGTAGTCAATGGGATGTAAGTATTCAATACATACATGAAAGCTCTCCACTGGGCACCGGTGGCGCATTAAGTTTACTACCGGATAACTTACCTGATATTCCCATTATTATGATGAATGGTGATATTTTAACCAAGGTCGACTTTGAAAACCTCTTAGCTTACCATCAAAAACAAGATGCCATTTGTACTATGTGCGGCACAGAATATGAATTTCAAGTGCCTTATGGCGTCATTGAAAGTGACGGCGAACGTGTCACGTCTATGGTGGAAAAGCCTTGGCAAAAATACTTCATCAATGCCGGCATTTATGTCATTGAGCCAAAATTGATCAAAACCTTAGTGAAAAATACCCGTGTTGATATGCCTAGCTTATTAGAAGCGCAAATGTCAGCGGGTGAAGATGTTGCCATTTTCCCATTACATGAATACTGGTTAGATATCGGTAAGATGAATGATTTTGAACGCGCGCAAAATGATTATGAGCGGGATTTTTAATGATCGACAACAAGCGTATTCTTGCTGTGATTACGGCGCGTGGCGGCAGTAAAGGCTTAAAAGGCAAAAATATTATGCCGTTTGCAGGCAAACCTTTAATTGCTTGGCCAATCGCGGCGGCGCAAGCCTCACAATATGTCGACGAAATTATTGTTTCGACAGACGACCATGCTATAGCAGAGGTGGCGCGCGAGTATAATGCCAATGTACCGTTTATTCGGCCAGCGTATTTAGCTTCAGATCACGCTAGCTCGTTTGATGTAGTTGCTCATTGTCTTGATTACTATACACAGCGTCAGCAAAATTTCGATTATGTCTTATTACTAGAGCCAACCTCACCATTTACCACTGGCAATGATATAGATAAAGCGATTGAACGTTTAGTTTCTGAACATTCGGCCAGCGCAATTGTGGGTATTTGTAAAAATGAAGATGGCCATCCGTCTTTTAACGTCACTATGGCGAAAAATGGCCTGATTGCCGCTTATGAAGATAAGTTCAGTAGCACTCGTCGTCAAGACTTAGCTACTTGTTATCGCTATGAAGGTTCTTTGTATCTTTCTGAAATACCAACGTTATTAAAAGAAAAAAGTTTTTATCACCAAGCCACACTTGGTTATGTTGTGCCTAAATGGCAAGCCATCGAAATTGATGATTTAACCGACTTTATTTGTGCACAAGCGATTATGCACAATTTAGATAAAATAAAAGCTGTTAGAGAGGAATAAAATGTCAGCTAAAAACTTTACTGAGCGCTTACTTAAGGTGATCCCTGGTGGTGCGCATACTTATTCTCGTGGCTTCGATCAATTCCCCGCTAATGCGCCGCAAATTCTACGGAATGGCCAAGGGGCTTATACTTATGATGAACAAGGTAATAAATTTTTAGATTATGGTATGGCGTTAAGAGCGGTGCATTTAGGTTATGCAAACCCTGATATTAATCAAGCGGCGATAGCGCAAATCAATAATGGTAATAATTTAACTCGTGCGTCGTTAATTGAGCTAGAAGCTGCAGAGATACTGGTAGATTTAATTGATTCGGTTGATATGGTTAAATTTACCAAAAATGGCTCTACCGCTGTATCTGCGGCAATAAAACTGGCACGTGCTTATACTGGACGTGAAATGATTGCTCGTTGCGTAGATCATCCTTTTTTCTCCTATGATGACTGGTTTATAGCGTCTACTCCGATAACACGAGGTATACCGGCTAGTACGATCGAGCAAACAAAAACCTTTGAATATAATAATATTACCTCACTGATTGAGTTGATTGATGAATACCCAGAGCGCTTTGCCTGTGTAGTGTTAGAACCAAGTACCATTACTCACCCTTGTGCCTCTAAAACCCATGCAGGTGAAAACTATTTACATGATGTAAAACGCGTATGCCAAAAGCATGGCATAGTTTTTATCCTCGATGAAATGATCACAGGTTTTCGATGGCACCTAAAGGGCGCGCAACATTATTACAATATTGAGGCTGATTTATCTACTTTTGGCAAAGCGATGGCAAATGGTTTTTCGGTGGCGGCTGTTGGTGGTAAGAAAGACATCATGTCTTTGGGCTCAATTGAAGAAGCGGGTAGCGAACGTTTATTTTTGTTATCGACAACGCATGGCGCTGAAATGTCAGGTCTTGGTGCATTTGTCGCAACCATGAAGTATATGAATCAACATCCCGTTATTGAGCATCTTTGGTCATTTGGTCAACAGCTCATCGATTTATTTAATCAGCTAGCTAAATCGTTTGCTATTAACGATTATATTTACTGTTCAGGTATTGCCTGCTCCCCCAGTTATACGACCCTCGATAGCAAAGGACAGCCTTGTTTAGCCATGCGTACGTTGTTTTCACAAGAGATGATCAAAGGCGGTGTATTAATGCCTTGGATCGCATTATCGTATCAGCATGGTGACACCGAGCTGGCGCTAACTAAACAAGCATTAACTTCAGCTTTTAGTGTTTATAAAAAAGCGCTAGAACAAGGTGTTGATAGCTATTTAATTGGTGATGCTATTAAACCTGTTTTTCGCCGTATCAATTAGTTGAATTAGTAGAAGGAGTAAGTCATTTGTTATCAAATAAAGTCATTGTGATCACCGGCGCATGTGGCTATTTAGGCCAGCATTTTTCCCGTGCTGTTGTTGCCAATAATGGTCATGTCATTTTGGCCGATATTAATGCCGACACAGGTCATGAATTTGCACAAGAACTCAATGATATAGCTAAAGCTAGTGACTTAACAGCAAGTGCCGAATTCCAATCAGTCGATATTACCGATATCGAGTCGTTAAAAGCATTAATAAACACATTAACTGACAAATACCAGCGTATTGATGCGATTGTTAACAATGCTTATCCACGTAATAAAAACTACGGCGCTAAATTCTTTGACGTGCAATATGAAGATTTTTGTCAGAATCTTAACATGAACTTGGGTGGTTATTTTTTAGCTGCCCAGCAATTTGCGCAATACTTTCAAAGCCAAGGTCACGGCAATATTATAAATATAGCGTCAATATACGGCGTAGTTGCCCCCAAGTTTGATATTTATCAAGATACCCAGATGACCATGCCGGTTGAATATGCCGCCATAAAATCAGGTCTTATTCATTTAACTAAATATATGGCGAGTTTACTTAAAGGCAATAATATTCGTGTTAATGCTCTTAGCCCTGGCGGTATTCTCGATGGGCAACCGGCACCATTTCTAAAAAAATATAAAGAAAACAGCTTGAATAAAGGTATGCTGCTACCGGAAGATGTTTGTGGTTCATTGCTATATTTACTTAGCGATGCTTCGGAATTTGTTAATGGCCAAAATATCATCGTTGATGATGGTTTTACGCTTTAATATACAAGGTTAAAACAGCATGAAAATGTCACTAACAGAACAAGAACTCAGTCGCTATGTTGCAATTCAGTTAAGTAATTTCTTCCCTGATCAGCAGCAACACTCGATTGATATTGACGATATTATGAATCAGGCACTACAACGCATAAGTTATTGCTTTGGACATATTCATCGTAAGTATTACCAGTCGTTAGATGATAACGGTAAAAGCCAGACATTGTTTAACCACTTAAACAGTGATCATTATGCAAGTTTTTTGTATGTGCTGAGTAATCAAGCATGGCGTGAAAATAAAATAACGCTTGCTGAAAAGTTGTTTTATTTAAACAAAGCGCTGAACGGTTTTGATTGTTTTTATAGTGTTGAATTACCTGAGATATTTATGCTGGTACATCCGGTAGGCACTGTATTAGGCAATGCAAAATACCAAGACTATTTAGTGGTTTATCAAAATGTCACCGTCGGCTCTACGTTAGCAGGAGTCTATCCTGAGTTTGGTAAAGGCTGTATTTTGTATTCAAAAGCGTCAGTGATTGGTAACTGTAATATTGGTGAAAATGTGGTATTTGGGGCTAATTCATTACTGATAAATAGCACTGTTTTACTAAATCAATCCGTTGTAGGACAATACCCCAGACATCGACTTATGGCATCCCAAGTTAATGTCATTAGTGATATCTTTAATGAAGGTAATAGCAGTGAATAAAAATTCTGAAAATATTATCGAAGCTATTAATGAGACTGTTACTTTCATCAGACAAGGGCAGACTGGTTATACTGGCGCAACGTTAAACAAGACTTTTAGGTTATTAGAAGCATTAGCTCAATCATTGCCACAAGGTAAAATTGCAGAATTGGCACCGATACTTGCAGTGATGCATGACGCTCAGCAACGTAAAGACATGGTTTATATTGCAGATATTTTACAATACGAAATAGTTAAAATTATAACGGTTTAGTTTTTTTAATAGAGATACAAATGACAAATGAAGTTTTATCCAAAAATCTGACTATAGTAGGGCGGCGCTTTCCAAAAGTTCGAAAAAAAATAGCAAGTGCAAACCTTGCTTCTATCAATGTGGAAGTTGAGCAAAATACCATCCTAGTCAACGGTATTCAACTCACCAGTAATTACGATCGAATTGATGAGGCAAATTTACAAGCAGAACTTATACCAGAAGAGAGTGCAACGGCGTTTGTTTATGGTGTAGGTTTAGGTGATTTATGTGATGTATTGCTGAAAAGAAAGCAGTTGGGGAAGCTGTACGTCTGTATATTAAATATTGATTTATTTGTTCATGTACTTAACGTCATCGACCATACGCATTGGTTGTCGGATGAACGGGTTATATTACTGTTATCAGAACAGTTGAAAGAGGTATATCAACCGTTTGCTGCCGTGCCTGCTGAACTAGTGCTTGCTGATGAAGAGTCGGCACAAATTAGAGACAGAGTCATTTTAGAGTTAGATCGCGATTTTGTTGGTCGGTTACATCGTAATGACCATCTATGGTTTAAAGAAAGCATCGAAGAAAACAGCGAATATATAGAGAAAGATCCTAGTCTTGATGAATTATCGGTTCCTGTGATTAATGGGGTTTACATAGCAGCAGCAGGTCCAACACTTTCAGAGCATTTTGAATTGTTGCAGAAAAATCAACTTTCAAACACACGTAAAACTTTAATTGCTGTCGACGCTGCTGTTAAACCATTACTAAATAATAATATTATTCCTGATATTGTCGTTAGTGCCGATCGTTCTTCGCGATTAACATTGACAGACGTTGATTTCACGAAATTGAAGCAAACGTCGTTAGTATACTTTCCTCGGATTTCGTTGGAGCTAATAGAGAATTGGCCAAGTGATCGTTATTGCGTATATTCTTTTGGGGAGTTATATAATAATTTGGATAAAAAATATCCTAAAGAAAAGCTTTATATTTCAGGTAGTGTTATCCATCCAGCAATAGATTTAGCTGTTCAAAAGGGGGCAGAAGAAATCATATTATTGGGAGCTGATTTCGGCTTTCCTGATAACCAAACCTATGCCTCGGGACAAGGAATCCAAAACACAGAGCATTATAGCACTTCTTCTGACTGGGTGCTAAACGGTAAAGGTGAGCGAATAGCCACTATGCTAAATTATCGCGGTTACTTAAGAGATTTAGAGCGATATATTATGTCAAAACCGGACGTTAAGTTTGTAAATGGTAGTTTAAAAGGTGCAAAAATAGCGGGAACGGCTTCACTATCAATACCTTAGTCGCAACATTATTAAATACATTTTAAGAGATATGGATTAAGCAATATGATAAATCGAGAGTATTTAAGATCAACTAAACCTGTTTATATATCAAAGTATATCTATCGATTTTTTGTTTTTCAATGGCAGTTACTTGCAACGAACTATAGTGATTGGAAAGAGCGCCGTTCTACCAATTATGTCATTGCTCCACCGGCAAGATTAAGACATCGTGTTCATGGTGGTTTAGACAAAAACTCCTTTTTAGCGTTAGGTCATATCCTTGCTAGCGATATAAAAGAGCTATGTCGTTTAAGTGGTCGTGATCTTTATGATTTTGATCATGTTTTAGATTTTGGCTGCGGTTCTGGTCGAGTTATTAGAAATTTTCAAGATGCTCCTTTTTCATGTAGGTTATATGGAACAGACATAGATAAAGAACTTGTCACCTGGTGTGCAAATAATTTATCTAATATTCAGTGGCAAGTTAATGGCTATCAACCTCCTATGAATTATGCTGATAACTCGTTTGACTTAATTTATGGCATTTCTGTATTTACCCATTTAGACGAAGAATATCAAGATTCTTGGCTTAAAGAGTTAAGACGAATAGCAAAACCCGAAGCGACTATTATTCTATCAGTTCATGGTGATTTTTGTATAAATAGGCTACCTGAAAGTCGTCAAAAAGAAGTAAGAAGTAAAGGCTTCGGTTATATGGAAGGAGCTACTGGTTGGTTAAAGCTAGACAAACTTCCTGACTTTTATCAAACCAGCTTTCATACAGAAGACTATGTTCGTCAGCACTGGACAAAGTACTTTGATATTACTGACTATGTAGTTCGAGGAATAAATAACCATCAAGATGCTGTTATATTAAAAGTTAAAGAGTAATCAACACTTTGAAGTTGTTATTATAATTTAATCTATAGTAAGTCACATAAGGTTTTAATGACAAACTGTTGCTTTTTTAGAGCAGGAAAAATAGGAATGGAAATACAGTTTTGGTAAAACTGTTCGGCGATTGGAAAATCACCCCAAGCAAAACCAAGTTCTTGATAATATGGATGAGTATGTACAGGTATGTAATGTACCTGACAACCTATGCCTGCATCTATTAATAATTGATATAGCTTTGATCTATTGATAGCTTGGTTAGGGTCTATGCGAATAACAAACAAATGCCAAGATGAATAGGTTCGTTCAGGTACTTGTAATAATTTCACAGGTAAATGTGCGAGTGCATCTTTATATTGTTGAGCTTGCTGGTTTCTGATGTGCACTGATGTTTTTAACTTTCTTAACTGACTTAATCCTAGCGCCGCATGAATATCACTCATACGGTAATTAAACCCTAAACTTTGTTGTTCGTAAAACCAAGGTTCAGGATTTTTATTACACATTGATTTGATGTTTTTGTGTATTCCGTGAGATCTAAGGAGTTGACATTTCTCTGCTAGAGGGGCGTTATTAGTGGTGATCATCCCTCCTTCACCACTAGTAATTATTTTTACGGGATGAAAACTAAAAATAGTACAATCACTATACTCACAACAACCAACGGGTTTATTTTTATAACTCCCGCCAATAGCATGTGAAGCATCTTCAATAATTTTAATTTGATAAGGGTGGCAGAGTTCTGCTATAGCCTTCATATCACAACTAATTCCGCTGTAATGAACAACTATGAGTAGCTTAGGTAATTTTTCACTTTCTTTAGCTTCCTGTAGCTTTTTAGCTAAAGCATCGATACAAATGCAACCGGTATCTAGGTTAATATCTACAAAATCAATTGTAGCTCCGCAATATCTTATCGCATTTGCTGAAGCTACAAAGGTTAGAGGTACTGTCCAAGCAATGTCTGTTTCAGAAAGCTCAAGAGCTAAGCAGGCAATATGCAATGCTGCTGTTGCGCTACTTAAAGCAACGGCGTGATTAGCTGTTACATAGTTTGCAATCGCTAATTCAAATGCAGGAATTTTGGAGCCTTGGGTTAAAAAATCGGATTTCAGCGTATCCACAACTGCATTGATATCATCGTCATCTAAAGACTGCCTACCGTATGGGATCATATGTATCTTATTTAAAACGTATATTACCTAATGTAAAACAGATAATACCGATATGAAAAGAATAAATCATGGATTTATATGGATTTATCGCATTATTACTTTTATCATTCTAATAATTAAAGAATTAAATTGAGTAGGTTATATGTTTGATGATAAGAGTATTCTCGTTACTGGTGGCACCGGCTCCTTTGGTCGTCAGTTTATTCAAACATTATTAAAATTATACAAGCCTTCTAGAGTTATTGTTTTTTCTCGGGATGAGTTAAAACAATATGAAATGGCACAAGAATTTACTCACAGCGCTATGCGGTTTTTTATTGGCGATGTACGTGACAAGTCCCGTTTAATTACCGCAATGGTTGATGTTGATTATGTTGTTCATGCTGCAGCACTTAAACATGTACCGGCAGCAGAATACAATCCTATGGAATGCATTAAAACTAATATTATTGGTGGTCAAAATGTAATTGAAGCCGCTATTCAGCAAAAAATTAAACAAGTAGTCGCTCTATCTACTGACAAAGCGGCAAACCCCATCAACCTCTATGGAGCTAGTAAGTTGGCTTCTGATAAGTTATTTGTTGCGGCCAATAATATGGCTGGAAAAAACGGCTCCCGCTTTTCTGTGGTTCGTTATGGCAATGTAGCTGGCTCACGCGGCTCTGTTTTACAATTATTTTCTAAGTTAGCCCAAAAAGGGGAAAATTCTTTTCCAATCACCGATATTCGCATGACCCGATTTTGGCTACCTTTATCTCAAGGTGTCGACTTTGTTTTCAAGGCATTTCAACGTATGCAAGGTGGTGAGATATTTGTGCCTAAGATTCCGTCAATATTTATGACAGACTTGGCAAAATCAATGACCGATAGTGCTGAAATAGATATTATTGGCATAAGACCGGGCGAAAAACTGCATGAACTTATGGTCACTGAAGAAGATAGTCGCCAAACCCTAGAGTTTCATGACCATTTTGTTATCACCCCGGCAATAAAATTTTTTGAATCGGTAAATTATAAGCAAAATAAACTGCATGAAACCGGCCAGGCCGTAGCAGAAGAGTTTGAATATCACTCAGGTAATAACCCTGAATTTCTCACCGTTGAAGAAATTAAAAAACTTAATAAACAAATACTTTAGCGGGAGGTTTTGTGGCTAAAGTTAGTGTTATTGTTCCCAACTATAATCACCAAGCGTTTCTAGAAAAAAGAATAGCGTCTATTCTCGAACAAAGTTATCAAGATTTTGAACTTATATTACTTGATGACTGTAGTAGTGATAACAGCACTGAAATCCTTAGTAAATATGCTAATCATCCGAAAGTAACCCAACTAGAGGTCAATGCAAGTAACAGCGGTTCTACATTTTTACAGTGGCAAAAAGGTGTTAATTACGCACAAGGAGAATATATTTGGCTTGCGGAATCAGATGACTTTGCCGATCCAACATTTCTAGCAAATCTCGTTGAGTCATTAGCCTTGAACCCAAAAGCCATAATGGCTTATAGCCAATCTTACGAGGTTGATGTTCAAGATAATATTATTGGCAGTTATTATCGACATACAGAAGATCTAGATGCGAATTTATGGGCAGATAACTTTTGTTATGCCGGTGACGAGTTTGTACTACGATTTTTATCACAACGTAACTGCATACCTAATGTCAGCGCAATTTTATTCAGGCGAGAAGCCTTCTCCTTATTGGATGAAAATGTTTGCTCATGTCGATATCTCGGTGACTGGCTGTTTTATATTAAGCTGTTACAAGCAAAAGATATTGCCTTTGTAGCGCAACCACTCAATTATTTTAGAACACATATTAATACCACACGTTCTGGAAAGTCGATTGACGATTGGCGCATAACTAAAAATGAATTTGCCAAGGTATACTTAGCCGTTTACCAGCACTTTGCTCTGCCTAAACGACAATATGAACAATTAACCAATAGTACAGCTACAATGGTTGATAATATTATTGCCATTATCCCTACGCTCAATGCCATTTGTCGAAAGGGACAAACCACTGAAATTGCCATTTATGCATCTGGCGCATTAGGGGTTTTTGCTCTGAAAATGATCAATGAGTCGTTTGCAAAACATAAACTAGTGGTGCATTGTTTTATTGATAAAAAAGCCGAAGAAAAACAGTATTTAATTGAAGGTACTCCGGTATTAAGTTTACAGCAGTTTATTGACGATAATATCAACATCCCTATTTTCATTGCCTCAATTAGCTATTATCAAGATATTTTGCTCCAACTTGTGAAAAAAAATCAACAGCATTTAGTTATTAGTCCTTATCAAGGTTACCCCTGATGAAAGCATTTATTGATAAAGTTATTAACACCGAAAAAACACTGCTTTTATTTGATCATGATCTTGGCGGCGGAACAACTAAATATCGCGAAGAAAAAATAGCCACTTTTTTACAACAGGGCTTTGCTGTTTTATTGGTTATATCGACACATCGCTTGCAAGTGCATAGCGTTGTGATGAAGTTTTATCAATGCCAGGCAAAAAAATCAATAATCAGTGAGTCAGAAAAAATTGACGCTTTAGCGCTTTTTGCTGTGTTAGAAAATATAAATTTTCAACAGGTTATCGTTAATTCCTTAGTCAGTTTTAAACCCGCGACGCTATTCGTCAGTGCCGTTGCTAAATATCTACAAGCGCTAGCCAAGGTTAATATTAGTATTGCTTTTCATGACTATTATGCGCTTTGTCCGAGCTTTAATTTATTGAATTATCAATGGCAATATTGTGATGTGCCTGATGAAAAAACATGTAACCATTGTCAAAAGCTTCACCCTATTAACACGCTTAGGGAGCCAAATGCGGAAAATTGGCGAAAAATTTGGGCCGAGCTTTTAGCGCTGGCTGATCAAGTATTAGCATTTTCTCATGCAAGTGAGCGCCTTATCGTTAAAGCCTATCCGAGCTTGAAAAATAAAATTACCGTCGAGCCACATAATATGGCTTATTTTGTCAAAGATAAGATAGATATAACGCCACACAAAGCATGTAATATCGGTGTTGTTGGCAATATGGCACTGCATAAAGGTTCGGGAAAAATATTAGCATTGAGTGACCATATAGCCGTAATAAAGTCATTACATAATATTGTCGTTTTTGGTGAGTTTGAGGCAGGGAAATCACGTGAAAACATTAAGCTGCTAGGTGCATATAGCACCGCAGAGTTATCGTCTTTGATTGAACAAAATAGCATAGATGTTTTTTTCTTCCCCTCTATTTGTCCAGAAACATTTTCCTATGTTGTCGAAGAGTTAATGATATTAGACCTGACAATTGTTTGTTTTGATTTAGGCGCGCAAGCAGAGAAAGTAGCAAGTTATGCAAAAGGCACGGTAATTGAGCTTGATACAAGTATTGATAAAATATTGCAATCGCTAAGCGCCTTTAAGTTAAAAAATGTTTAGCATACTATATTTATGGCACTGATTTTGAATGTATTTAATCAGCGCTATTTGTATCCCTTTTATCTCAAGCAGCAGTGTATAGAAAGACGAAGGATTAGGTATCTGCAAAATGGGTAATATAATTTCATATTTAAAAAGAGAATAAAAATAAATGAAAGCCGTTATATTAGCAGGTGGTTTAGGTACGCGTATTAGCGAAGAATCACATTTAAAACCAAAACCTATGATTGAAATAGGGGGTAAACCTATTCTTTGGCACATTATGAAAACTTACTCCTTGCATGGCATTAATGACTTCATTATTTGCTGTGGTTATAAGGGCTATGTAGTGAAAGAATATTTTGCTAATTATTTTTTGCATATGTCAGACGTAACTTTTGATATGCAAAAAAATAAAATGGAAATTCATTCTAATCATGCTGAGCCTTGGCGAGTAACATTGGTCGATACGGGGTTGGAAACTGGTACCGGCGGACGCTTAAAAAAAATAGAGCATTACCTCGCTGAAGATGAGCATTTTTGCTTTACCTATGGTGATGGCGTAACTGACGCAAATATTAACGACATCATTGCGCACCACTTGTCATCACAACAACTCGCGACTGTTACTGCTATTCAACCGCCGGGCCGATTTGGCGCCCTTAATATTGAGGGTAACAAAATTAGTAACTTTCAAGAAAAACCCCCAGGTGATGATACTTGGGTTAACGGTGGTTATTTCGTTTTGTCAAAAAAAGTATTTAAATATATTGATGATTTTTCAACTATGTGGGAACAGGAGCCTTTGCAAAAATTAGCTGAGGAAGGGGAGTTATCTTGTTTTAAGCATCATGGTTTTTGGTTACCTATGGATACTTTACGTGATAAAAATCAATTAGAAAAGTTGTGGAACAGTGGCCAAGCACCATGGAAAAAGTGGTAATGCAGCAAAATTTTTGGCAAGGAAAAAAAGTACTGGTAACTGGGCATACTGGTTTTAAAGGCAGCTGGTTATGTTTGTGGCTACAAAAGCTTGGTGCTCACGTTACCGGGTTTTCACTGGCGCCACCTACCTCACCGAGCTTATTTCAGCAAGCAGATGTTGCTGAAAACATGGCCAGTATTATTGGTGATATTCGAGACGCTAAACTGTTAAATACCGCACTTGAAAGTTCACAAGCTGAAATAGTATTTCACCTGGCCGCGCAATCGTTAGTTAGAGCTTCTTATCATGATCCGATTGAGACTTACTCTACGAATGTGATGGGCTCGCTTAATCTTTTAGAAGCGGTTAAAAAAACGCCTGATGTCAAGGCGGTTGTCATGGTTTCAACCGATAAATGCTATGAAAATAACGAATCTGTCGAAGGTTATACCGAAGACGATACGCTAGGGGGCTATGATCCCTACAGCAGTAGTAAAGCCTGTTTAGAATTAATGGTCGCGTCTTATCGTCAATCCTTTTTGGCAGATGAGGCTTGTCAGTTAAAGATAGCAACGGCACGAGCCGGTAATGTTATTGGTGGTGGTGATTATGCTCCAGAGCGTTTGATCCCCGATATTCTCAAATCGATTGTTCATCATAGTGATATTGAACTGAGATACCCCAATGCCATAAGACCATGGCAACATGTGTTAGAACCCCTATCAGGATATATGTTATTGGCCCAGAAGTTATTTCAAGGTGATAATTCATATGCCCAAGCGTGGAATTTTGCTCCCAATGATAGCAGTAATCAATCAGTACAATGGGTGGCTAAATATTTATTAACTAAATTAAAAAGTGATGTAAAGTTAACTGTTCATGCCAATAAGCAACCTCATGAAACCACTTGCTTAACGTTAAATTACCAAAAAGCTTATCATCGACTTGGGTGGCAGCCTGCTTGGAATATTAATCAAGCTTTAGATAATGTGGCTTCATGGCATGAAAATCAAATAGATAAAAATCATAGCTCACAGCAATATTGTCTTACGCAAATACAGCAATATTGTCTTGATATGGCGAAAATATCATGAATATTATCACCACCCCGATTAAAGACCTATTAGTGGTTGAAACGGATGCTATTCAAGATAGCAGAGGCAGTTTTTCTCGATTTTTTTGCCCTAAACCATTCTCTGTACTGTTAAAAAATAAGCAAATAGCGCAAGTGAACTGCTCAATAACCAATGAAATTGGTGCGATCAGAGGCCTACATTTTCAACGCTTTCCCGCATTAGAAACTAAATTTGTCCGTTGTATTAAAGGTAAAGTTTTTGATGTAGCTGTCGATTTAAGAAAAAACTCGAGCACATTCTTACATTGGTATGGGCTTGAACTGTCTTCACAGAGTCGAAAAATGATGGTGATACCTGAGGGCTTTGCCCATGGCTTTCAAGTTATTGAAGAAAAAAGTGAAATGCTATATTTACATACTGAATTCTATCAACCAGAGCATGAGGCTGGCCTTTTGTATAATGACCCGACACTGGCGATTAACTGGCCGTTGAGCTGCACCGAGCTTTCAGAGAAAGATAAAAGTTATCCATTAATCGATCAACATTATAGTGGGGCAGGTTAATGAAGTGTCGATATTGCGAACAACAATTGATTCATGTCTTTGTCGATTTAGGTGAAATGCCCCCCTCTAACGCTTATATTTTGCCAGAAAATAGTGATGCACTTGAAGAAAAATATCCGCTCAAGGTCTTCGTTTGTAATAATTGTTGGTTAGTACAGACTCAAGACTTTATTGATGCGGATAAACTGTTTAGCGCAGATTATGCCTACTTTTCATCTGTTTCTACAGGTTGGTTAAAGCACGCTAAAGATTACGTCACGATGATTACGCAACGTTTGTCATTATCAACGAATAGTTTTGTTTTAGAAATAGCATCTAACGATGGTTATTTATTAAGAAACTTTGTTGATGCCGGTATTCCTTGTCTTGGTATTGAACCGACTATTGCCACATCTGAAGCTGCCAGAGCATTAAATATACCTGTAATAAATGACTTCTTTTCTGTGGTAAGCGCTAAGTTATTAACCAAGGAATATCCCAAGGCTGACCTTATTATTGCTAATAATGTATTGGCACACGTGCCTGATATTAAAGATTTTATTAAAGCTTTAGTATTGTCATTGTCGCGTCAAGGCACCATTACCTTAGAGTTTCCACATTTGTTGCAATTGATAGAAAATAATCAGTTTGATACCATTTATCATGAGCACTTCTCATATTTGTCGCTATCAACAGTACATCATATTTGCGCAGCGTTAGGTTTGGCTGTGTATGATGTTGAGCCACTAGAAACCCACGGTGGAAGCTTACGACTTTATCTTAGTCATCAACAAGCTGACTTTAAGGTAACAGATGCCGTGCTTAACATGATGAATGATGAGAAAGAAAAAGGTCTGCAATGTCTTCATTATTATTTAGCCTTTCAACCAAGAATTGAAAAAATTAAACAAGATGTTATCGCTTTTCTTACTGAGCAAAAAAAACGTGGTAAAAGCGTCATGGGTTATGGCGCCGCCGCTAAAGGTAATACGCTATTAAACTATGCGGGAATTACTACTGATCTTTTACCTGTGATATGTGACGCTGCGCCCTCAAAGCAAAATAGGCTAATGCCAGGTAGTCATATTCCTATAAAATCACCTAAGTATTTAGAGCATCGTCAACCGGATTATATTTTTATTTTACCGTGGAATATTAAAGAGGAAGTGACAAGACAACTTTCTTATTTAAATAATGTGAAATTCTTGACGGTGATTCCAGAGCTAAACGTGTTATGACAAAAACAGTACTTGTTACAGGAGCAAACGGCTTTGTCGGCAATCAGGTTGTTAAATCGCTGGTAGAAAAAAACTGTCATGTGAAAGCGGTCGTGCGAAATAATAAAAAAACTATTTTTGCACACACTTCAGTTGAGATTATTTTAACGAATGATTTGTTTCAAGAGTCTGAATTACGGTTATTAAACATACTGAGTGGCGTCGATGTTGTTATCCATTGTGCTTGGTATGTAGAACCCGGAAAGTATTTGTATTCAGAAGAAAATTTCGCTTGTGTCACTGGAACTATTGCGATGGCAAAGGCTGCAATTAAAGCAGGAGTAACTCGTTTTATCGGTTTAGGTACATGTTTTGAATATGATGTTTCTCAAAAATTACTTTCTGTTAAAACGCCTTTGAAACCAAATAGTATTTATGCTGAAGCTAAAGTTGAAACATTTCATCAGCTATCGAAACTTTTTAATGAAACAGCCGTCGACTTTCTATGGTGCCGTCTTTTTTATCTGTTTGGTGAAGGAGAAGACGAACGTCGTTTAGCCGCTTATGTTCATAGTCAGCTGCACAATAATCAAGAAGTAGAATTGAGTGATGGTAAACAAATCCGAGATTTTATTGATGTAAAAGAGGCGGCGATTATGATTGTAGATTTTGCTTTAAGTCATATTTCAGGGGCTAAAAATATTTGCTCAGGTAAAGGCATTACAGTTAGGGCGTTTGTTGAGAAAATTGCTGATGAATATGGAAAAAAAGACTTGCTAAAGTTTGGAGCTAGATTAACTCAAAAGGATGAGCCCCTTTTTATTGTTGGAGTTAATTAGTATGACTCAACGAGAGAACGTTAAAGTTTTATATCAGCTTAATAGTTTACCAGTATTACAAAATAGGGTTTATGACACAAACGCTGAGGCTGTTAATTGTGTCGTTGGAAATATGTGTTTAGTGCAAAACTTAAATACAGGCCTAATTTATAATAATGCTTTTGATAATAAGTTAATACAGTATGATGAACATTACCAAAATGAACAGGCATTGAGTAATGTATTCAGATCTCATCTTGAAGATGTTGCCTCTATTATTATTAATACAATAGGTAAATATGCTTTACTTGAAATAGGTTGTGGTAAAGGCTATTTCTTAGAACATTTATTGAACCAAGGTTTTGATATTATTGGTGTTGACCCTAGTTATCAAGGAAATAACGAGAACATCATCAAACAATATTACTCTAAAGCTTTAAATTTAAGTGCTAAGCATATAATTTTACGTCATGTGCTGGAACATATTCCACATCCCTTTGATTTTTTACAGCAATTAAAGCTTGAAAATGGAGGTGAAGGGAAAATTTATATTGAAGTACCTTGTTTTGATTGGATCATTAAAAATAATGCTTGGTTTGATATTTATTATGAACATGTTAATTATTTCCGTCTAGCGGATTTTTTTCAGCTTTTTGGCTGGATTTATGAGAGTGGAACTTTATTCAAAGGACAATATATTTACGTGGTTGCAGAACTTTCAAGCTTACAAGAGCCTAAGTTTTTAGAAAAAAATGTAGTTAATTATTTAAAATTTAGTCTAAATTTAATGAATACTTCAGATCCTAAACTTTCAATTGATGCAGTCTGGGGTGCATCATCTAAAGGTGTTATTTATTGCTTAATTCAACAAAATAATGACCGAATAGTGGACGTTGTAGTCGATATTAATCCAATGAAGCAAAACAAACACTTGCCGCGAACAGGAATTAAAGTGTCTTCACCAGAGCAAACAATGAAAATGTTAGATGAAAATTCTATTATTTATGTGATGAATTCAAACTATGTTGATGAAATCAAAAATATAACAAAAAACAGATATACGTATGTGAGCATTGAGAATGGATAAGTTTCAAGAAGAAAAATCAAAGAGAATTGAAGAAAATAAAAATAATCATCAATTAATCGCATCAAGCCATCAGTTTATGCTTAGTTCTATTCAGAGTCATTATTCTTATAATTTTTCTTGGTTGGGATTGCCCATAATTCAATATCCACAAGATATGGTAGCTATACAAGAGTTAATATGGGAAATAAAACCTGATTTGATTATTGAAACAGGTATTGCAAGAGGGGGATCTTTAGTTTTAAGTGCATCTATGCTGGCCATGCTTGATTATTGTGATGCAATAAAAACAGGTTGTACTTTTCATCCCAAAGAGTCAAAAAGAAAAGTGGTAGGTATTGATATTGATATTCGTTCACACAATAGAAGCAATATCGATGAACACCCCTTACGGCACCTCATTGAAATGATTGAAGGTTCAAGTATTTCTTCTACAGTAATAGATAGAATTAAGGCATTTTCGGCAGATTATCAGCGCATTTTAGTTTGTTTAGATTCTAATCATACACATGAACATGTATTGGCCGAATTAGAGGCTTATGCGCCGTTGGTTAGTTACAATAGCTATTGTGTTGTCTTTGATGGCATCGTAGATGATTTGCCAGATGAAATATCTGAAAATCGTCCTTGGGGGGTTGGTAACAATCCTAAGACAGCAGTACATCAATACTTAAAGCATCACCCTGAATTTATTATTGATGATAAAATTGACAATAAATTACAAATAACTGTTGCACCAAGTGGTTATCTTAAAAGAGTTAAGTGATGTTAATAATTAGCCCATTTATTTCTATTGTAATACCGACAAGAGATAGGCCTGAATTTGTTAGATATAGTCTGTATTATTTGGCGCAGCAAAGTTTTAAAAATTTTGAAGTCATTGTTGCAGATAACTTTATTAATGCGTCATGTAAAAACGAGTTTGAAGCTTATAAAAATGATAAACGATTTCATTATTTTCAGCCTGAAACTCCTTTGCCAATGGCAGATAATTGGGAGTTTGCGGTTTCTAAAGCAAATGGGCAATATGTTACTGTCATCAGTGAAAAGTATTTGTTTCGAAGTGATGCTTTGGAAGTTTTACATGCCATATTGTTAGACAAACCTGCGGATTTAGTTTCTTGGTGGAATGAAACTGTTACTGTTACTAAGTCAGGTGAAGCAAAGCTCTTAGGGAAATATATACCTAAATTTAAACCTAGAAAAGCAACGTACTTTTCGCCAATAGAAGTATTATCTAAACGCTTTTCTTTTAATAAAACACCGTACTCGAGAAATTTAGGCCCAAAAGAATGTTTAGGGAAAATATATTCCGGTTGTTTTAGTCGGAATCTATTAGACAAAATGAAAGTAAGTTACGGGCGAATATTTCAACCTTTAATGCCTGATATTACTTCTATGACAGCAGCTTTATCATTATTACCAAGGTGCTTAGATTTGGGGCAACCTTTGATGTTGGTTTGTGCTTCACCTGAAATATCAAATGGATTTCAAGCCGTTACAAACACTAAGAAGTTTAAAGATTTTTTTTCAGATTATAATCTCCTAAAATTCCAGCAGAATAAATTACCTCTTGAAGGAATAGGTGTTGCACTTAATAATTTTATAGCGCATGACTTTTTATATTTCCAAAAGCTTAGTGATAATAACGAATTTAAAAAACTATCCATTAACACGAGTAACCTCTTGGTCAGAGTTAAAGAGGATATTGATAGAATAGAATACTGGGATAGTGAGGAAGAAAAATCTGCTACTTACACTGCTTGGCAAGTATTAGTCGATAAATGTAGTAAAAAAAAGCAAAAATATATTTATTATAAACTTAAAAAAAATGATTCAGCTCAACCATCATTAGATGAGATTTCATTTGCTGGTGGACAAGATATTGGTACATATATCGGCTATGTGTCAGCTAAAGAACGAGCTGAGATTAATTGGCTCAAACATCAAGTTTTTAGAATTCAAGGCGAGTATTTGAATTATAATTTACTTGAAGACGCGATGAATTATTATGCTGAATATTATCAGGAAAGTGCTAAGTTACTAAAAATATAATGAATTTTAGTGTTTATTTTAAAAATAGTGATATTAATAAATGAAGTTTATAAATTTATGTGGATTTGGCCTTTCTGGCTGCACTTCTCAAGTTGATTTTTTATTAAATTATCAATCTGTAAAAGGTGTTCTGTCTCCGTCTGAGAGAGATTTAGATATGTTATGTGCGCCATGTAATGAATTTGGTTTACTCAAATGTAATCATTCTTTTGGTGGTCTATTAATAAAAAAATTAAAAGGTGATGTTGATAATTTTGACAAAAAAGTACTCTGTGAATCAATAAAGGGGCTTTTAAGTACTAAATTTGAAGGTTTGAGCTATGGTGAAATATTACACCTTAACAATCGAGTCCTATTGGCTAAAGAGTATGGAGGAGAATATTATCATGCTGTTGATAAATCAGTAGGATCACTTCCTGATAATCTGCTTAATTTACCTTTATTGGAAATCATTGAGTACTTAAAAGAAGCTGTTGCGATTTGGTGCAAAGAAGTTGCTATTATTCAAAACAGTCTAGACTCAACTATTGATGTTCTTGTTTTTAAAAATGATCCCCCTGGGGTGTTTCCATTACTATCCACATTGATTCCTGATGGTCTAACTTCAGCAATATTGAGAGATCCTCGCGATGTCACATTTGATTTTAATCGTTGTTATCAAAAAGAAAATACAATTGAAAATGTTGAATGGCATTGTAGGCACTTTAACTGGCACATAGATAACGCAAGACAACAAATAGAAAAGTACTTTGATTTAATTGTTAATCATTATTTTGTACATGACTTTGAGAGTTTTGTTCAATCACCAAGTCATAGAGATAAATACCTTGGTAAAATGTGTGGTCGTCGCGATAAGGTGCATGAATATTTTAATCCTGAAAAATCAATTAAAAATATCGGAATTTACAAAGAACAGCCTAAAGAATTAGTAGATATTATTGAGAAGCAATCAATGCAAAAGTATCTTGGTTTTAGAATGTTTTTAGAAGATCGAGGTTTATTTTTATCTTAAAAAATATCAGTTGTTCATACAGGCACACATTGTGCGTAATTATATTTATTTAGAGTAGTGACGAAAAGTATGCAGTGTTTAGTAAAAAGTTATATTGATAATTTGATAGCTTTATTAACAAAAGTTGATACAACGTATATTTATCAAATAATTGACGCTTTAGATAAGTGTCATGATAAACAGGCAACGGTTTATATCATGGGTAATGGAGGTAGTGCCGCTACGGCGTCTCATATGGCCAATGATTTGTCTGTAGGTCTTAAGTTAAGAGAAATTAGAAATTTTAATGTACAAAGTTTGTCTGATAATACTCCTGTATGCACGGCCATAGCTAATGATATTGGTTATGAAAATGTTTTCTATGCGCAACTTAAAAATAAGTTGCAACCGGATGATTTAGTTATTGCATTATCTTGCAGTGGCAATTCTGAAAATATTGTAAAAGCCTCACAATACACAAAAAAAATAGGGGCAACTTTAGTTGGAATGACGGGTTTTGACGGCGGGGAATTGAAAAAAATAAGCGATATTAGCTTTCATGTTAATACTGACAATGGTGAATATGGTCTAGTTGAAGATGTGCACATGATCTTAGATCATATTATCTACAGCTATTATATTGCGCAAAAACCTGAGAATAAAACCAATTATACAATGAGGTAACATGATTAAATTTGCTATTGCCGGCTTTGGAAAAATGGGAAAAATTCGAGAAGCTTCAATTATAGAAAATGCAAACACTTGTCTTGTTGCCGCTTATGAAAGTGGTGAATATGACCCTGTCACTAAAGCCGTTATCAAATGCTCATCGTTTGATGAATTACTAGAGCAAGATATTGATGCACTATTTGTATGTGCCTTTAATAATGTCGCTGCGCAATATACGATCAAAGCGCTTAATAAAGGTATTCATGTTTTTTGTGAAAAGCCACCAGCACGAGATTGTCAGGAACTTGCGTTAGTACTCAAAGCTGAAGAGGAAAGTGGCTTAACCTTAAAATATGGCTTTAATCATCGTCTGCATTACAGTGTCCAACAAGCTAAAAAAATTATAGATTCCGGTGAAATGGGGAAACCACTATGGATAAGAGGAGTATATGGCAAAGCAGGAAGTATTGATTATCATAAAAATTGGCGTAATTATAAGCAATACTCTTCAGGTGGGATCTTGATGGATCAAGGTATCCACATGCTTGATTTATTTCATTTTTTGTTAGATAGAAAGTTTGACGTTATTTCTAGTCAACTATCAACGTCCTTTTGGGATATCGAGGTTGAGGATAATGCTTTTGTTACGCTGCAGAGTGATCAATTAATTGCTACGCTACATTCAAGTGCAACGCAATGGCGTCATAAATTTTTACTTGAGATGTGCTTTGAAAATGGTTTTATTAATTTGGATGGTATCCTCTCTGACTCAAGGAGTTACGCGCCTGAAACTTTAGTGCTAGCAAAGCGTGAATTTGAAGATATTACCTTTGCGATGGGCAAACCCGCGGAAAATGTAATTTGGTTTGAAAATGATGATAGTTGGAAGCTCGAGCTAGAGGAGTTTATTACAGCATTACAAAGTGGTAAGCCTGTAGTAAACGGCACTAGCCAAGATGCTTTTAATGTACTGAGTCTTGTCGAAAACATTTACCAACAAAGTGGTTTTTATCATGAAGCGTAATAAAAGGGTGTTGCTGACAGGCGCCAGCAGAGGAATTGGCAAAGCCACTTATGAATTACTTACTCAGCAATACGACGTTATTGCGCCAACTCGCTCGATGTTAGACCTTGCAAGACCTGAAAGTATTGCTGATTTCTTTGGTCAAGACGCAGCCTATGACGTTGTGATCAATTGTGCGGGAATTAACATCATTAAACCGACAAAAGATATTGTTTACGAAGATATTAAACTACTTAACGCGGTAAATCTTGAAAGTCCACTGTTGATTATTCAGCAATGCTTGCCACACATGCAAGGCCAACAATGGGGACGAGTTATTAATATTAGTTCAATTTGGGGACAAATATCGAAGGCACAAAGAACCTTATATAGCGGTAGCAAATTTGGCCTTATTGGTTATACCAAAGCTTTGGCTAAAGAGTTTGCCAGCCAAAATATTTTGGTTAATGCTATTTGCCCAGGCTTTACTAATACTGAATTAACAGCACAAAGTTTAAGTCAAGATGAATTAACAGAAATAGTTGCTACTATTCCTGCTAATCGCCTTGCTGAACCAAATGAAATAGCAAAGCTAGTCAAATTTATGATTTCAGATGATAACTCATATATGACCGGTGAAGCCGTTACGATTGATGGCGGGTTTTTATCATGAAATCATTGGCAATAGCATCAAAAATTCATGATTATAACGTGAGTTTTATTGATGATTTGACGCCTTTAATTAATTTAATAAAAGATGAAAAAACGGTGTTTGTTTGTGACAAAAACTTGCAACAACATTTCGTTGAATTAAATAATATTCCTGCAGAGCGTTGTTACTTTATTGACGCAATTGAGGAAAACAAAAATATAGACTCCGTTTTGGAGCTTTATCGTTTTTTACTCGGATTTCCGTTTAAGCGAAATCTGCATCTGGTTAGCATTGGGGGAGGGATCATCCAAGATATTTCTGGATTTGTCGCGTCAACCTTATATCGTGGCATTCATTGGAGTTTTTTTCCTACGACATTATTAGCTCAAGCTGATAGCTGTGTAGGTAGTAAAACATCACTGAATTTTGATCACTACAAAAATATACTGGGTAGCTTTTATCCACCTCATCAAATTTTTATTTGTGGAAATTTTTTAGCAACGTTAGCTGAAGATGACATTAATAGCGGTATTGGCGAAATCGTCAAATTTTTGATGTTGGATGATATTAATACTGTCTCAGTGGATAGAATTGCTCAATTAGCGGAAGAGTTAAAGCATAATAAGCAATATTTGCCCGCAATATATCAATCACTGGCCGTAAAACAGTCTTATATAAAACAAGATGAATTTGATTTAGGTAAACGCAATTTATTTAATTATGGTCATTGTTTTGGTCATGCTCTTGAGGCAAGCTCGCACTATAAAGTTCCTCACGGTATCGCAGTTATCATCGGCATGGTGTTTGCTAATACCGTTAGCTTGTTGCGTGGAAGTATTTCTAAAGAATTTTATCAGCATATTAACCAAAGGCTTTACTTTCCTTATATTTCGGTTAATTTATTAGTGTCATACTTTGACCAGGAAGCGCTGCTGCTGGCACTGAAAAGTGATAAGAAGCGCATCGGTGATGATTTGGTCATGATAATGTTGAATAACGAACAATTTGGAGCGGAAAAAGTAACTAACTTAACCGTCCTCGAATTTGAAAGAGCTCATCATTATTTCCTTACACAAATGCAAAAATTTATATCAAAATGAAAATTGCTGTCACTTCAAAAGCCTTCGCAAAAAACGAAGCGTTAATTAGTTTATTATCCACCCACTTTCCAAGCTATAAATTGAATCATGCCGGTAAATTATTATCCGAAAACGAATTTATTGAATTTCTTGCCGATTGTGACGGAGTAATATTGGCAATGGAGCAGTTATCAGAACAAGTCATATCTAGGGTACCTCATATCAAAGCGGTGGCTAAGTTTGGTGTGGGAACCGATAATATTGACTTTGCTGCATGTGAAAAAGCCCGATTACCTGTATTTTTATCTCAAGGAGTAAATAAGCAGTCTGTGGCTGAAATGGTTATTGGCTTTGCTCTCATGTTATTGAGAAACCTTTATTTAACGAGTTGTAATCTCTCGCAAGGTAAATGGCAAAAAGAAGGCGGTGTTAGCCTCTATCATAAAACCATTGGCATCATTGGTTTTGGACATATAGGTTCAGAAGTTGCGAGATTACTTAAGCCTTTTTCATGTCGTATTCTAGTGCACGATATCGTAGATAAATCTGATCTATGTGCAAGGCTAAATGCCGAACAAGTGCCGTTAGAGCAATTGATCGAACAAGCGGATGTAATTTCGTTGCATACCCCGCTTACAGTCACAACCAATAATTTAGTGAATTCTCTCTTTTTACAAAAAATGAAACGCAGTGCTATTTTGATCAATACTGCTCGCGGAGAAGTTGTTGATTTAGAAGCTTTAAAGTTAGCATTACAAAATAAAACAATTGCAGGAGCGGCAATCGATGTATATCGCGAGGAGCCACCGCAAGATCTTGAATTGCTGTCTTTACCAACATTAATTCCAACACCACATATTGGAGGTAACTCAGCAGAAGCAACCTATGCGATGGGAGAGGCAGCCATATTGGCATTGGTAAATTTTTTTGGAGCCGTTGATGATAAATAATCAAACCAAGGTTGCGCTAATCACAGGCGCGGAACAAGGTATTGGTAAAGCTATTCGAGATAAATTCCTTGCTGAAGGGTTTATTGTTTATGGCACAACAAGAAAAAGTACATCGCAACGGATAGAGCGATATCATCCGTTGGTTTTAGATTTAACCGATGCGCTTTCGATAACTGAGTTTACTCGTAATATTGATCAATTAGCACGGCTTGATGTTTTTATAAATAATGCTGGTGTTTATCAACCTGAGCATTCGACAAAGCTTACAGCACAAGCAATTGAAAACACGTTGGCAATCAACTTAACCGCGCCAATGAAAATTTTGCCAACAATATTAAATAAAATGGCTAAAAGCGAGCAAGGTAAAATATTATTGATAAGTTCTATTGCAGCAACGGTATCAAAAGAAAATGCTAGTGCATATGGCGCAAGCAAGGCGGGCTTGTTAGCTTTATCTCGTACATTAGCATTGGAACATGCCGCAGCAGGGATTTTAGTGAATACATTGTCACCAGGGCCAACGCATACCCCTATGGTCGACAGGTTATTGGATGAGAATGCTAGGTTTGAAATCGCACAAAACATTCCATTAGGACGCTTAGCCAACACTGACGAAATTGCCGAAGTAGCATATTTTTTATGTTCTAACAAAAATTCATATATCACAGGTCAAAACATCATTGCTGATGGTGGGTTTACTTGTAAGTAGTATTTAATAGGTTAAATAATGAAAAGAAAAATAATAGCGATGATCCCTGCCAGGCTAGGTAGTAAACGTATTCACCAGAAAAATTTACGTTTAATAGGGGATAGACCTTTAATTAGTTATGTCACGGAAACAGTCGTCAATTCTGCTGCTTTTGATGAAGTATATATTAACTCTGAAGCTGACATTTTTGCTGAAATAGCAGAAGAATATGGCGCTAAGTTTTTTAAAAGGCCGGAAAACTTAGCGCAAGACTCAACAAATAATGATGAATTCTTACAACAATTTTGCCAATCAATTGATGGTGACATTGTCGTTCAAATATTACCGACCTCACCATTTATCACGACCGAAGAAATTCAGGCATTTGTTACAAAAATGCTCGAAGACGAATTAGATACACTTGTTTCTACGGTTGAGCACCAAATAGCTTGTGTAAAAGACGGTCATCCGCTGAATTTTAGTAAATTAGAGCCTCATATATCGTCACAAGATATGCAGCCCGTTGCCTCTTATGCCACAGCATTAATGGCGTGGCGTAAAGCTAGTTTTATTGAACATATGGAACGCTTAGGTTTTGGTTACCATGGTGCGGACGGAAAAACTGCTTATTTTCCGTTGAAGGGGTTTTCTACGATAGATATTGATAATGAAGTAGATTTTCGTTTAGCTGAATCAGTAGCTTTTCATCTTAAAAATAAACAACAAGACTCACCTGCTCGCTTTTATCAAACGAAAGTTGATAAATTTGACGAAGCTGATGTGCCTTCTATTTTAAAAATTGATGGTATTGATATAAGTGATTTTGAACATGAAAATCTACCATTAACTAATCTTAAAAATATAATCTCAAGTATGGATAATAGCCGGTCGTGGTGCTACCGGTTAGTCAATTCCGAAAGTAATAGTGCAACATTGATATCGCAATTACCAGGTGAGGGCAATCGACGTCATTACCACCCTGATTGGAATGAATGGTGGTATATTGTTGATGGTGAATGGCAATGGGATATAGAAGACATAAAGCTCGTAGTAAAAAAAGGTGATATTGTGTATATCGAAAAGAATAAATGGCACAAAATTACTGCAATCGGTGATAAACCGGCTATCAGGTTGGCGGTTAGTCGGGCTGATGTGATTCATAGTTATGAGAATAAGGGTTAACTATTTTTCATTTTAAGTGGTTTAATTGTGAAAATTAGCCGCTTAAATGGCTCTGTTTCATTGATGAATTATACAGCTGAAATAGAGCAGCTCCTTAAGGGCATTTTTGGGCAGAAGAATATAATCACGTAGTATTAGCAATAAGCTTGCTTTATAAATACTAAATTATGAATGACTATTTCTTTTGCTATTGATGAAAATATTTTATATTTTATATTTTATATTTTATATTTTTAAATAAATAATTAACTATGTTTCGTCATTTTTTCTAATAAATTAATACCATCCCAAAGATGATTAAATGTCAGTGCCTGTCCTAAGTTAACTACCCGTTTACACTGTTTATTATTTAACGCTAACAACTCATTTTCGCAAATACCATAAGTACTGACCGTTTGTAGTTTTTCATCAAATGGTAATTCGCTTAAGTCACTTATATTTTGCATTAATAACAGGCCATTCCCATTATGATTGGCTATTAATACAGGTGTGATAGTGTCGAATTCAATAGTTGCTATTTGTTTATGTGAGTGATTGCTAACTATCGATTTATCATTTTCTAATAGTAGCTCTTGTAAGTTTATTTGCCGCTCAGATTGCTCTGTTAAGGTAAATTTTTGTTGGTGTTGCTCTAGCTGACTTATGAGTTCATTCTTAAATTGCTGCTGTATAGCGGTGTTGGTGTTCAGCCAAAACAAGGCTTTTGGTGATGAACAGGCTTGTTGGTGAAATGGTAAAAAGTCGGCGATAAATTGTTTAGCTAAATTATTTAAGTCGTCTGCTGCGACTAAGTGCATGACAGCAATTGAAAATCGAGTGGGAAAACAAACTTGCTGCTCTACAGGGGCTATTTTATTTATTGTTTCGATGGCTAAGTCACCGCCCCATATAATGCGAAAATCACTCCATTGGCTTAAGGATTTAGTTAATGCCAGGTTATTAGCGTTGTACTCAACAATTGAGATCATTTGAGAAAATAGCGGTGAGTTGTTTTTTGCTATAAAGGTTTTTAATAGCGTGATCAGTAAGCGACAAATGTCGCCACTGCGCTCACTAATACGGACAACATTAGTATTACCCGACAATACCGAGAGCAGTAATGAGTAAAAAAATACTGTATCAACATTGGCGGGCGCAATATGAAAAACATTACCTATGGCATGGCGTTTATTGTCAGGTGATAAGCTTATGTAATCTTGCTTAATTTTCTCTAAATTAGCTTTACGACACCAAAAGGCGAGGGCGACTAACTCAGGTTGCTGTTTGCTTTGCCTATTATTTAATAAAAATGTTGAAAATAAGCTTACTTCGTCAATTAACGCACTATGCCATGGCACAGGTAAGTTTGCTTTTTGCTCAGCGGCTTTGATATGCCATTGGGGATTGTCGACTGAATCTAGCGTATTTGCATGGTTAATATTAATATCTGTATTATTACTCGTGCTTGGTAAGGTGTCACTACAACCTCTTATTTGTGCTTTGGGTACACGGCCATGAACATGAAAATATTTACCTTTTCGGCCACATGGGCAAGTATCTTCACCAATAATTATGCCTAAGTCTTCGGTGAGCAAAGCATGCCCAGGATAACTTTGGGCAATAATTGAATTTACCTGAATGAGCCCTTGCTCGCCATGGTCAGCAATAGTTAAATCGCTGGCTCTGCGTGTAATAACATCGGCCCAAATAGGCGTATGTAAATAGCCATGCTCACATTCTATATGAATAGTGCCGGTTTGTTCGACCATACCATAATAGTCGTGAATACTTACCTGACCGAGCTGTTGTGTTATTTGTGCTTTAAAGACCTTATTGCTAACGGCCTGTGCTTGTAGCTTTTTCCAACCGCCACCATGAAATAAGCTAGCATGTGAAAACTGAGCAGTAATATTTTTTTGTTTTAGCACATCAATAAAGTATTGCCAAACAATATAGGTAAAACCAAATATGAGTACTGGCGTTTGTTGATATTTATCGAAAAAATCTACGACTGCTTGCGTATTTAGGCTCAAATCTTCGTTCAGTGCATAGCAGTGGTCACGCCCAAACATAGCAAAACCACGAATGCCTGCCGCTCTAGCTGTCATGGCATTAGGTTGTTTTAAGGTGGCTGAAGTATCAATAATTAACATAGGTCTGCGGGCTTTACCTAACCAATGCTGTAATATTTTAACTAATGTCGTACTTTGCAGTTGCGCTGTTTGGGCGTCTAGTACTATTTGGGAGTTTTGTCCACTCGTACCAGAAGAATGCAATGTTCTGAAAATATCTTTTTCTGCAATACTTGCTAATAAATACTCTTTAAAATGACGTGCAGCGAAAGGCGGAATGTCATTGATATGATTAATGGCTAAATTTGGATAATGAGCATTAATAAAGCGTGCGTATAATAGACAGTGTTCACGATGATAGTTGGTTAACGCTAACAGCTTTTCAGCCAATATTGTTTGCTTATCGCTATGTGAATATTGATAAATCGCTAGGTCTGTCAAGGCAGTGTTTTTTTCTGTTGGCGCATTCATATTATTGACTCAGTGCCATATAGTCGACTTTACCATTAGATTTTCTCGGCAATAGCGCTCGACAGTTAAGGTTTATATATCGGCGATTAATATGACAAAAATCAGCGATGTCTTGTTGCAACTTTTCAATATTTAGTGATTGCTTAGTATCTGGTTCAGCGTCAGAGTCAACATAGTACAAGGTCAACATATCATCAGTATTGCTGATGGCGAAGTCAATAGACGTAGTCGCCCTGATATGTCTTTCAACTTCATCTAAACTAATACGCTTGCCCATGATTTTAACTATCCGTTTAATACGGCCGACTAACTTATAATCTCCGTCATTATCAACAACGGCTAAGTCACCGGTGTGTAACCAATCAATTTCCTCATACGTTGCTAAGCTATTAACATTTTCGGCATAACCGATAAATACATTGCCACCTCGATAACAAAGTTCGCCAACGGTATTGCTCAGGGTCACGTGCTGATTCTGTTTATTGATGATAGCCAACTCGCCATGTGGTATAACTTGACCTATATAACCACTTTTTGTCGCAACTTTTTTCGGCGGTAAGTAAGCAATACGGGCACATGCTTCGGTTTGCCCGTACATTAAAAATAACGCTTTATTATTCTCTTGGCACCAATTATTGACGCTTTGACAAGTGGCTTCTGATAACTGTCCGCCAGCTTGTGCCATATATTGCACTGAAGCTAGTGGTAAGCGCTTAAGCTGTAACTTAGTTAATAACTCAAAACTAAAAGGTACACCATAAAATGAGCTAGGTTGGTGGTCTTTATAGATTTGCCACAAGCTTTTATCTATCGGTGAGGCTTGGGTTAATACGATTTTCGCCCCAACAGCTAAGTGGGTGTGTAATATCGATAAACCAAAACTGTAGTGTAACGGTAGGGTGGTTACTACACAGTCGGTTGATTTTATTGGTAAGTATTGGCATATCGACTGGGTGTTTACGGTTAAATTATGATAACTCAGTTTCACTAATTTAGCCGATCCCGTTGAGCCACTGGTGGATAATAATAGTGCTAATGAAGCGTGCAGGGCTACAGGTTTTTCGTTAAGTAGAGTGATCTCTTGTTGCTCAATGAGGTAGTTAACTTGGTATTGATTCAGTATTTTTTGATGACGGTTCTGTACCGTGTTATTTGCTTGATCGGTGTTTTTTTCTATCAGTAAAACTACATGTTTTGCCCGCAGTAAAGCAAGGTAGCTGATCAGAAAATTGAGATTATTATGAGCCACCAATGCAACGAGTTGGCGTGTTGCTGGTAAACGCTCAATTAAAGCGTCAATACGTTGATTTAGCTCACTATAAGTGATTTCTAGCTTATTGTCGGCATCAATAATACTATTGGTGTGTGTGGCCAGATTGGCTGACCAAAATACAGCCGTTAAGTCGCTCACTTGATTAATACCTTGTACTTGCGTATTTATAACCATGGCTTATAAAGTTAAACCGGCATCAACAGCGAGAATATGCCCGGTAATATAACTTGCTTGCTCGCTCGCTAAAAATCCGATGGCTTTTGCGACATCGTTTGAACAGCCTAAGCGCTTTAATGATGTAGCTTGTACTAACGTTTCCCGCTGTTCTGGCGTATAACTGGCAACAAGGTCTGTATCAATAAAACCGGGGGCAACGGCATTTACGCGAATATTATGGACACCAAGTTCTTTGGACATACTTTTTACCATACCATGTAAGCCAGATTTCGCCGCGCTATAGAGTATTTGGCCTATCGCACCTTGATCTGCAACAACCGAGCTAACAAACACCATTGCGCATTCATTGTTGCTTTGTTTATTGCGTAGCATTAATCGACTACTCAGCTGTGCCAATAACAAGCTTGATTTTAAATGTAAGTTAAATTGTTGATCGATATCTGATGCTCTTAAGGTGGTTAGTGAGCCTTGAGTAAGAGAGCCGGCACAATGTATTAGGCAAGTCAGCTGTGAGAGTGATTTATTAACTTGTTGCATAAGGGGTTTAATGCTTGTGCTGTCGGTTAAGTCGGCGCAGTAATAATAACAGTCTATCTGATAATTGGCTTTTAATTCATCATGCAAAGAGATAAGTCGTGTTTCATCGCGACCGTGTAAAAACACTTGCCAGCCACGTTCGGCAAACCAGTGAGCACAGGCTTGTCCTATACCGCCACTTGCGCCCGTTATTAATACACCTTTTGCCATAATTTCTCTTATTGTTGTTAGATTAAAGTCATCAGCAGGGTTGTTATTAGCGGTGACTTTTTAAGTGTGACCGTTACTTACTGTTCGTTAAATGATATATCATACTTTGCTAAAATTTCTTGCGCTTTGCTATAAGAGCTCATGTCAATAATATCATCGGTATCAAGCATAACATCGAAACTATTCTCTAATTCAGCAATCAATATCATATGACCTGTAGAGTCCCATTTCGGGTGCTTGGCATAATTAAGTGATGTATTTATCTCATGTTCAGGAATTTCTAATGCCGTCGCAAATGCTTGTTTAAGTTTATTAATTGACACGTTTTTTTCCTCTGGCTAAAAATTGCTTTAATGATTGGCTTTTTGTTTCATAGTCTTTAGCAGACAATGAAATAGCTAAAAATTCATTTTCGCTCTGATGGCGGTTTTGCTGCGAATTTTTAGACGTTAAAGTGTAGCCAAGTTGTTGATTATATTTAAGTGCAGCACTATTGTCTGCTTTTACTTTTGAGCTAAGCTTTTTAATACCGAGCTGCTCAAAAGCATAATCATTGATAGCCAAAGATGGCGCAAAAGCGAGAATGTTCTGACGATATTTCTCTTCGCCAATATATAAACCAACTTCGCCATGTTGAGATCTTTCTAGAGCTAAGCCATCGTGGCAGCTGATATTAATGGCTCCTATTGGCAGCTCTCGATAATAAATGACAAAATGTTGTTGATCTTGTCGTTTGGCTAATCCCGAAAACCAGCGTTGATGTTCAGCGCGGCTAATGACTTGCTGATTGATCATATACTGACGAACGTTGGCTTGGTTGCGCCATTGATATAATAGCACCTGATTATCAGCATTAACCGGCACTAGTTTGACGCTATAGCCGTTGATAATTGGTGCTGTAGATAATAATTTACTCGCTGCTAAAGTATTAACCGTAGGATCAGTGAAAGTTAGTCTCTTAGTTTTATTCTTCATATCCTAATGACTCTTTTGTACTACCTGTTGATTGATTTTTGCAATATCGGCGTGTTGGTGTAAAAAATCAATAATTTCAGCCGCTGTTGCATCAATAATTGCTTCTGGATATTGCGCCATGAGTGCTTCAATCAGCGCCAAATCGTCAGCTTCATCTACACAGAGGCGCAATGCGCTAGTATTCGATGTTTCGGTGGAACTTTCTGTCAATTCACTGGCGTTCAGTTTTATTGATAAGAGTGGATATTGTTCAGCGTTTTGATAAAGAAAAGGCGTTACGTGCTCAAGCTGATAGCTGGTTTCGGCCATTTGAGCGGCTTGGCTAAGCGCGGACATAGAAAAAACCTCTGCGTCAAAACCTCGAGCACAACTTGTAATGTCAATGTTACTGATACCGTTTATATTTTCTTTAATATGGCGGATGATTAATTGATCAATTAAGGTCGGATCAATGAGTGGGCAGTCACTGGTCAAACGCACGATTAAATCATCGGGCTGGGCATTAAATGCCTTAGCGGCATCGAAATATCTTTTTAAAACATTATGCTCGTCACCGTAATAACACTCCAACGACTTTTCTCGTGCGGGGTTAACAAAAGCCAGCTGAAAAAAGTGTTTAAAGGCCGCGATTAATATTTTATCTTGTGGCGCTGTGGTGGTGGCAATAATGTGCAGGTGTATTTTTTTGGATTGCTGTACGCGTTCACAGTGCCATTGCAGTAATGATTTACCTTGCACCACTTTCAGTATTTTACCTGGCAGTCGTGTTGAGCCCATGCGTGCTTGGCTAATACAAAAAACCTTCATTACAATGTCCCTTGTACGCGGTTCGCAGGGCTAAAGTCGGTAATATATTCTGTTTTTAAGGCACTTCCTGCATTTAAATCACAGCTTGCCGTGCGAGTAAGTACGTGGTCTAAATAGCGAGGATGTAGCCCTAATCCTGGACGCACTGATTTAATGTTTTGCGTGGTAAATTTTTCGCCTGCTTTTATATCTTGCGCAATATAAAGCGAGCGTCTGAAGGCATGATTGCTTTGTTCACTCTGTTTCAGTTTGTAATCAACCCGTCCTAATACCGACCAGGTGTCTTTTATATCCGTCACGAGTTGTGAAAATTGGGCCGGCGACAGTGAAAATTTTGCGTCGACACTATTATCATTCTCGTGCAAGGTAAAGTGTTTCTCGATAATACGCGCACCCAACGCAACGGCTGTGATGGCGGTTGTATTAGTAAGTGAGTGATCACTTAACCCTATAGGTAAATTATATTGCCGTGTTAAATCTGCAATGGTTTGTAAATTACAATCCGTTAATGGCGCAGGATAGCCACTGACACAATGTAAGATCGCTAAATCTCTGCCACCACCGTCATAGATTGCTTGTGCCGCTTCTGCAATTTCAGCTGCTGTGGCCATACCTGTCGACATAATAATCGGTTTACCTGTCGATGCAGCATATTTTAAAAGTGCAATGTCGGTAATTTCAAAAGAGGCAATTTTGTAAGCAGGGCAGCCTAAATCTTCTAATAGATCGATAGCGGTAGGGTCAAAAGGTGATGAAAATAAGGTGATATTATGCTGCTGTGCACGTTTAAATAACTCACTATGCCATTCCCATGGCGTATGGGCTTCTTGGTAAAGCTCGAATAACGTTCGGCCCTGCCAAAGGCCATCCGTTAAACAAAACTCGGGACCATTATGATCAAGCGTAATGGTATCAGGGCGATATGTTTGAATCTTAATTGCGTCAACACCGCTAGCTGCTGCCGCATCAATTAATTGTAGTGCGCGTTGAATGTCACCTTGATGATTGCCTGATAGCTCAGCAATCACGTAAGGGGAATGATTTGAACCAATGGTTCTTTTGTTAATAGAGAACTCAGCGTTAAATAAGTTGTTTGGCATTTTAGCGTCTTAATTTGTTGATTATTGAAACAATACGGTCTGCACCTTGTCCATCAAAATGATTGAATAGATTGTCAGCCATGTCTTGGCGTTGTTCAGTTGCTAGCCATAACGTTGTAGCAGCCTGCAATATAGATACCAGAGGTTTATTACTGCTGGGCTCAGCACAATCAAAGGCTAAAAAACCGAGATTAAACATCGGGGAGTTCATTGCAGATAGTTGATTTTTACTGACGCAAAGACCAACACTTGGTGTGCCTAAGGTGGCAAGTTCATATAAGGTGCCGCCGGCGGCAGTAATCGCCATTTTAGCCTCTGCCATTAACGGCGCCATGTTGGTGACGTTTTTATGCAAACGACAATTTTTATGCTGTTTGATTAATGCTAGCAAAGCTACCTCATCGGTATGATTCATATTGGCAATAACAATGTCTAATGGCAACCTTGGGTCATAACTCAGTAAAGCTTGTGTAATAGGATAGGTAAAATTAGCGACATCAGAGCCTCCCATCGTAATCATCAACCGTGTTCTTGCTTGCTTGTTTTTTAATAAATGGCGCTGCGTTTGAAATTCAGCACGAATGAGCCTGAATTTAGCACCCAGTAAAAGTGTTGGCTGACTTGAACGAGCATGATAGTCCTGCGCTGTTGCATCATCAGCAGCATTAATAATGATATCAGCAACAATTAATTCATTATCAGTATTGTCATCGAAAACAACAATATCGGCAGTACAGTTTGTTAGGTTATGCTTTTCAGTGAGGGTTAAATGGTAGTCATCAATGACCAGTAATGATGCATTATAAGCTTGCACATAATGGTTGATTGAACGGGTACCAAGTTGTTGACAGGCAAAATTGCTATTCAATAATTGCTGCTTAATATTTACCGTCATTTGCTGATAAATAAAGCTCACATGATAAGAATTTTTCTTTAATGCTTGTGCTAAGGCAAGCTGACGTAAAACATGACCATTACCTATGCTAGGCGAACTGTTTGCATAAATTAATACTACTGAGTGAGATTGAATAGAAGCGCTGTTTTTCATAGTGTTAGAAAGTAACATACATGGCTACTAGAGTTAATAAACTTAGAGATATTGTTTAACTCAATTATCTATGATGCTTTGTTAGTAAGTCAATAATATGACGTGCAAGTGTCAATTTTTTGTTGATTAATCACAATAGCAAGTTAATATAGCTAATATATATTATTTTAAGTGGTTTATCAGGACATTAAGTTGTTAGGGCAAAAAATGCAAGGGCAAAAACATATTTTAGTCGTCGATAATGACGCGGCAAGACGCCAACAAATAGAAACTGTTTTAGCCTTTGTTGGCGAGCATTATCATGTTTTTTCTGAAGTTGACATTGATAAGAATTTAGCTGAAATACCGAATATTCTGATGATAATTTTATGTGGTGATATTTCATCCAAGTTACAAGGAATTATTAAAGCACGGCCAACCTATCCATTTGTTTATCACGATATACTTGATAAAAAACAAATTAATGGTTATGTCAATGTCATTGGTGAACTAACCCGACCTTTAAATTATGCGCAATTAACTGAACTCGTGCATCATAGTCACCAATATCACAATAACTTGCCTACTAAGCGTGATGTTAATCGTCCAAACTCATTATTTCGTTCTTTAGTGGGCATCAGTGCTCCGATGCAACAAGTGCGCTTTTTAATTGAACAAGTAGCAAGCACGACAGCGAGTGTATTGATCTTAGGTGAGTCTGGTACAGGTAAAGAGGTGGTTGCACGTAATATTCATAACCACTCTGATCGACATAAAGGGCCATTTGTACCGGTCAACTGTGGCGCTATTCCTGCTGAGCTGCTAGAAAGTGAGTTATTTGGTCATGAGAAAGGTGCTTTTACCGGGGCTATTTCTACCCGTAAAGGTCGCTTTGAAATGGCGGAAGGCGGCACACTGTTTCTCGATGAGATTGGTGATATGCCGCAACCTATGCAAGTAAAACTGCTTCGTGTCTTGCAAGAGCGAACTTTTGAACGGGTGGGCGGGGCTAAAAGTATCAAAGCCAATGTGCGTATTATTGCTGCAACACATCAGCATTTAGAAGAGATGATTAAAAGCAATCAATTTCGTGAAGATCTTTATTATCGCTTAAATGTTTTCCCGATCGAAACACCAGCGCTAAGAGAGCGAAAAGAAGATATTCCGTTATTGTTACAAGAACTTATTTCAAGATTTAGCGCTGAGCAAGGTCAATCTGTACGCTTTACTGATAAAGCGATTGAATCATTACAGGAACACTTTTGGGCCGGTAATGTTCGTGAGTTGTCTAACTTAATTGAACGCATGATTATTATGTATGGTGAACAAGTGGTTAATGTTGGGCAACTACCGCTAAAATATCAACATTTAGATGTAGATGATTTTCAACCGGAATACCCAGAAGAATTGCAAGAACGTGAAGCGATTAATGCATTATTTTCAGGTTTTGATTACGATGATGAAGACGATACAACAGCGCACAATAGCGAACAAGATACAGCTGCGAATACTGAAGGTAAAACTGTCGATGTTTTGCCTAGTGATGGTCTTAATTTAAAAGAATACCTAGCTGAGCTAGAAGTATCATTGATTAAGCAAGCGCTTGATAAAAATGATTGGGTTGTTGCTCGCTCTGCTGAACTTTTAGGCATGCGTCGCACCACTTTAGTGGAAAAAATGCGTAAATATAACTTACAAAAGTAAGCGCTAAATTAGAGCATTATTAAGAGAATATCGCTATTGCAGATTGTATTTTTGTCAATGGCGTTATACCAAGTCTATTAAGTTTAACCATCCATTATCCTCTTGCGATATCCTAACGCTTAACGAGCGTCAGCCATTTTATTGACAGCAAAGTTACAGGTTGGAAGTTGCCTTTAACCATTGAATAATATAGCTTTAATTGATTGGCATAGTTCATGCTTTATCCGAGTGTACTTCTTTACTCGGGTGAAATTATTATGGCACTTGCCTATTCGACATCGACCAACTCTTCATCAGCTAGTCCAGTGCTGAATCGTGTATTAACTTCATTTGATGAGGTTAGTTTAAAACATGAGCAAACTAATCGATTAGAACGTGAAAATTACGCGGGTGAATTGGCCTTCTTACGTCAACAAAATAAACAACTACAACACGTTATTGATGTTATGCCGACAGGAATGATCATGCTTAACGGTGATGGCATTGTGGTGAAAATTAATGATACTGCACGATTACTGCTTGATGAGCCTATTTTAGGACAACCTTGGTTTGATGTCATTAAGCGGTCTTTCAAACCTAGAGCTGATGATTGGCATGAGGTTTCTCTTAATGATGGTCGTCGCGTTAAATTAGAAATTACCGCCTTAGGTGATCAACCCGGACAGTTGATCATGATCACTGATTTAACCGAAACCCGTTTATTACAAGACAAATTGGGACAATTACAACGTCTTTCATCTTTAGGGCGTATGGTCTCTAAATTGGCACATCAAATTCGTACTCCCTTATCTGCAGCAATGTTGTATGGTGCAAATTTACGTAATAAAAAATTAACTGATGATGCGCGAGTGAGCTTTCAAGACAAGTTAATGTTGCGTTTGCATGACTTAGAACAACAAGTAAATGATATGTTACTGTTTGCTAAAAGTGGCAAGCAAGCGGTGGTTGAACCCTTGAATATCAATCAACTTATTGAAGGGGCAAAACAAGCAATTGAGCCGCAAGTTAATCAACTGGGGGCAAAAGTTAATTTAAATCTTTGTCCGCAAGGTTGTGAAGTGCTAGGTAATGCGACAGCATTATCAGGGGCGATTCAAAATCTTATTCACAATAGCTTATCGGTGATTAAAACGGCTGCGGTTATTGATATCAGTGCCTATTGTCACGGTGAATATGCTTATATCAGCGTACGTGATAACGGCCCCGGTATTAGCGCTGAACTTGCCGATAAAATATTTGAACCTTTTTATACCTCAAGAAGCCAGGGCACAGGTCTAGGACTTGCTGTAGTAAAGTCAGTTACTAATGCCCATCAAGGCGAAGTAAGCTTGTTGAGTAAACCCGGTGAAGGTGCACATTTTTGTATGAAAATACCTAAACTTATCAGTAAGAAAAATGATGCTGTGCCAAGTCAGAAAGACAGCGAACAAGTTTTGTCAAAGGAGTTAACTAATGACCACCAGTAAAATCATGGTAGTAGAAGATGATGCCGGACTAAGAGAGGCACTTGTTGATACTTTGTTATTGGCAGGCTATGAATGTTTAGCTGTTGATTCAGGTGAAGAGGCATTAATTTCGCTAAAATCACATAGTGTTGATTTGGTGGTAAGTGATGTTCAAATGGGTGGTATGTCAGGACTTTCTTTATTAAAAAGTATTCGTAACAACTATCCCAAATTACCGGTATTGATCATGACAGCTTACGGTACTATTGATGATGCAGTACAAGCTATGCAAGACGGTGCCTGTAATTATATGGCGAAGCCGTTTGCACCAGAAGTTTTGCTCAACATGGTGAATCAATATGTGCCATTACAAGTTAATGACGGTACTGATCCTGTGGTTGCTGATGTGCAAAGTATTGAATTGCTGAATTTAGCAAAAAAAGTTGCTAATACTGAGGCTTCCGTCATGGTATTAGGACCAAGCGGTTCAGGTAAGGAAGTACTTGCACAATATATTCATAATTACTCGCCGCGAAGCCAAGCGCCATTTGTTGCCATTAACTGTGCTGCTATTCCTGAAAATATGTTGGAAGCAACGTTATTTGGTTATGAAAAAGGTGCCTTTACAGGTGCTATACAAGCCTGTCCAGGCAAGTTTGAACAAGCGCAGGGCGGTACTATTTTATTAGATGAAATTACTGAAATGGACTTGGGCTTACAAGCAAAAATATTGCGAGTATTACAAGAGCGAGAAGTCGAACGTTTAGGTGGTCGTAAAACCATTAGCTTAGATGTTCGGGTCATCGCCACGAGTAACCGAGACCTAAAAGATGCTGTGCAGGAGGGTATTTTTAGAGAAGATTTATACTATCGATTAAATGTCTTTCCATTGACTTGGTTACCGCTAAATGAACGTCGAGGTGATATCTTACCTTTGGCTAAGCATCTAATTTCACGAATTTGTCAAAAAGATGGTAATATTATTCCTGAATTTACTGCCGCAGCGCGCAGTAAATTACTGGCTTATGATTGGCCTGGCAATGTTCGAGAATTAGATAATGTAATACAGCGAGCACTGATCTTACAAAGCGATCGTTGTATTGATGCTAATGATTTGTTGATTGATGACTTTCAGCCAGCTAAAGTGCACAGTGAAGCACTAGAGCCAAGTAAAGATGATAAGCTAGGCAGTGAGCTGAAATTACAAGAGCATCAAATTATATTAGATACCTTACATGCGTGTCGAGGCAGTCGAAAAGATGTTGCTGAGCGTTTAGGTATCAGCCCACGCACATTGCGCTATAAAATTGCTCGTATGAGAGATAGCGGCATACAAATCCCATTGTAATTTGATGGTTTAAATAGCTTTAAGTCATGATTGAAACAATAAAAAGCAACCTAGATTAGGTTGCTTTTTTTATTGTTATTACCTTATAATTTCAACCTTTGTGATTGATTATTAATATTATATTTTATTTTTAGTGATTTGGCCTTGTTAGTCAATTACTCATCCTCTTCGCCTTGGCACTATGCTTGCTTAATCCTTAGTAATATTAAGTAACAAGAAATTGACGCAAGCGAGTTAGCCATGGATATTAAAACCAATTCTCTGTACGCCCAAATGCAAAGCATGTCGATGGAAGCGATGGGAAATCGATTACCCATCGGTGATGAAAGTGGCATGGGCACACCGGCTGTTAGTAAAACCGGTAGCGATTTTGGCAGCTTATTAAAAGATGCAGTAAATAATGTTAATGAAATACAACAAGAAGCCGGACAGAAGAAAAAGGCATTTGAAATGGGCGATCGCAGCGTTACATTAGCTGATACCATGATAGCTTCGTCCAAAGCAGGTATTGTTTTTGATGCCACAGTGCAAGTACGAAACAAGTTTGTTGAAGCGTATAAAGACATTATGAGTATGCCAGTATAGCTGTTCAGCTATTAATACCTTTGGTATAAGTTGATATTTAAAAGAATAAAGCACCAGTGATGCGGAGAGAGTAAGTGGCAGATTCAACAGACAACACAAATTTAATGCTAACGGATGGTAATAACGATCTGGTTGCTAATGATGGCGCCGACGGTGTTGTTGGTGAACAAAAATCAGGTCTAGCCGGTGCTATGGGCAATGTCGATTTTTTACGCCAGATTACCATAGTCATGGCGCTAGCTATCTGTTTAGCTATTGCCATTTTTGTCATCATGTGGGCTAACCAACCGGAATATCGTTTTTTAACTAAACTGCCAACTGAACAATTGATCAAAACCATGGACTTTCTTGACAGCAACAAAGTTGAATATCGTCAAGAAAATAACACCATATCTGTACAAAGTGACGAGTATCAAAGTGTCAAGATCATGCTCGCGCGTGAAGGCTTAAGTGAAGGGCCATCAGAAGGTAGCGAAATTCTGATGCAAGATATGGGCTTTGGTGTTAGTCAACGCCTTGAAAGCGAACGCTTAAAGCACTCCAGAGAACAGCAATTAGCCCGTACCATTGAACAATTACAAACTATCGCAAGAGCCCGTGTTTTATTGGCGATTCCGCGTGATAATGTTTTTGCTAAGCGTGAAAAAAATCCATCAGCAACAGTGGTACTAACTCTACGCCGTGGTCGTTTGCTTTCGGAAGAAGAAGTGGACTCTGTGGTTGATATTGTTGCATCAGCAGTGCAGAGCCTTGATCCTAACCGTGTGACGGTTACCGATCAAAATGGCCGTTTACTTAATTCTGGCTCGCAAAATTCGGTTTCTTCACGTTCACGTAAAGAATTTGAAATCGAGCAGAAACGTGAAAAAGAATATATGGATAAAATTGATTCAATTTTAATTCCTGTGATTGGTTTAGGCAATTATACCGCACAAGTCGATGTCGCGATGGACTTTACCAATAGCGAAGAAACTCAACGTCGTTATAATTCAGATTTACCTGCTTTACGCAGTGAAATGAAAGTAGAAGATAACACCATTGGTGGTTTGCTGGGTGGTATTCCTGGTGCATTAAGTAACCAGCCACCACTTGATAGTAATATTCCTGAAGATGCAACCGGTAATGCCCAGCAACAAGCTATGCCCGGTCGTAAACACATTGAGTCAACACGTAATTATGAACTTGATGAAGCGATCAGTTATACCAAACAGCAAACAGGGGTTATTCATCGCATTAGTGTCTCTGTTGCTTTAGATTATTTACCTGGTACTAATGCCGAAGGTGAGCCCGTACCAGCGCCACGCTCAGTGCAAGAAATGGCTAATATTCGTCGCTTACTGCAAGGCAGTATTGGTTTCGATTTACAACGTGGTGATTCACTGGAAGTTGTTACTTTACCGTTTTCACGCCCTGATATTATCGATGTTGAAAAACTACCAATATGGCAAGAACCTTGGTTCCTAAAACTGTTAAAGCTTATTATGGGTGCGGTGGTTATTATTGTACTGATTTTAGCTGTAGTACGTCCGATGTTGAAACGTCTAATTTACCCTGATCAAACGCCGAATGATTATGGCGATAAGTCGCTTGATAGTCATATTGACTTGGGCGATGAGACTATGGATATGCTAACATCTGATTTCGATGCCGGCGCGGTTGGCTTCGCTCCAGATGGTAGTTTACAATTACCTGATTTACACCGTGATGAAGATGTCTTAAAAGCTGTCCGAGCGTTAGTTGCTAATGAGCCAGAATTATCGTCGCAAGTAGTTAAAAGTTGGTTGAACGAAGATGAGTGATGAAAACCAAGACCTAGCAGAAGTACAGTCATCCGCTGGCTTTGATGTTAATAAACTTGATGGTGGTGAAAAAGCCGCAATTTTATTATTGAGCCTATCAGAAGAAGATGCTGCGCAAATATTAAAACACTTAGAGCCGAAGCAAGTGCAAAAAGTGGGTATGATCATGGCCGGTATGGAAGATTTTACTCAGCAAAAAATTACTGCAGTGCATAAGTTGTTTATTAACGAAATTCAAAACTTTTCTACTATTGGTTTCCAAAGTGAAGAATTTGTTCGTAAAGCCTTAACTGCGGCGTTGGGTGAAGATAAAGCTGGTAACCTTATTGACCAAATTGTTATGGGGGGCGGTGCTAAAGGTCTTGATTCTTTAAAATGGATGGACTCTAAGCAAGTAGCCAATATTATCCGTAACGAGCATCCGCAAATTCAAACTATTGTTTTATCTTATCTAGAGCCTGAACAATCGGCAGAAATAATGACCCAATTTGCTGATAAAGTGCGTTTAGACTTAATGATGCGTATTGCTAACTTAGAAGAAGTTCAGCCGGCAGCATTACAAGAATTAAATGAGATCATGGAGAAACAGTTTGCTGGTCAAGCTGGTGCACAAGCTGCGAAAATGGGCGGCTTAAAAGCAGCAGCAGATATTATGAACTACCTAGACACTAATGTTGAAGGTATGTTGATGGATTCAATTCGTGAGCATGATGAAGAAATGAGTCAACAAATTCAAGACTTAATGTTTGTCTTTGAAAACCTTGCTGATGTTGATGATAGAGGTATTCAAGCTATTTTGAGAGAAGTTCAACAAGATGCTCTCATGAAAGCGATTAAAGGTACTGATGAGGCCTTGAAAGAAAAAATTATGAGCAACATGTCTAAACGTGCGGCAGAAATGTTAGCCGATGATCTTGAAGCTATGGGCCCTGTTCGCATTAGTGAAGTCGAAGCGGCACAAAAAGAAATTCTTTCGGTCGCTCGGCGATTATCTGATGCCGGTGAAATTATGCTTGGTGGTGCAGGTGGTGGCGATGAATTCTTATAATAAAATAGCAATGGGCTTTGCATTATGAAAGCGCTTTCTCCTTTGAGTAATGCGGCGATAACGCCAGAAGAAAGTGAACATGTTGATAGCTGGACTGTCCCGAATGTGGAGTCTAGGGATGTGCAAGATGAGGGTAAAACCAATGCCCTTGGTAAATCACGCAGTTGGCGTTATGAGCCGCCAGAGGAAACCGAAGTTGCTGAGCCGGCGCCGTTAACCGCAGAAGAAATCGAAGAGATTCGTCAAGCTGCATTCGATGAAGGTTTTGAGCAAGGTAAAGCTGATGGTTTTGCCAAAGGATTTGAGGAAGGTAGAGCCAGTGGCCATCAAGAGGGCTTAACCTCAGGCCACGTCGAAGGGATTGAACAAGGTTTAGCACAAGGTAAAGAAACCAGTGAACAACAAATTGCTGCTATGCAATCATTGCTAGAGCAATTACATAAGCCGATGGCGAATGTTGAAAAAAATGTTGAAGCACAGTTATTGCAACTCGTGGTGCAATTAACGCAAGCGGTAACCAAGCATGAAGCTAAAACCAATCCTGATATTTTATTATCGGCGATTGCTGAAGGTGTTAAAGCCTTGCCTGGACATGAATCGCAAATACAAATCCTATTGAATCCACAAGATATTAAATTAGTCGAAGAGCAATTTGGTGCCGGATATATTCAGGCGCAAGGTTGGCAATTACTTGCGGCGCCACAGTTAAGTCGGGGGGGGTGCCAAATTGAAAATAGCACTTCAAATATAGATCTCAGTGTTAAATCGCGTTTGAACGAAGTCTTAGAGTCGTTTTTGCAAGCAGCACTACATCAATAAACTCTCTTTAAGCAGCGTAAAACTTCTATGGTTGATATAAACCGCATTACGGAACGTTTAAAAAACTGTGAAAAACTCATACAGCCACATAATGTCTCGGTTGCAGGGCGCTTAGTGCGTGTGGTCGGCTTAACATTAGAGGCTGTTGGCGTTAAAGCGCCTGTCGGTAGTCAATGTTTAGTGGAAACTTCGCAAGGCGATCTGATTGCCGAAATTGTCGGCTTTTCACAAGATATAACTTTTCTGATGCCTGAGCAAAGCTTGCAAGGTGTATTACCTGGTGCGCGGGTCGTGCCATTATCGACCAAGGCACGTTTACCACTTTCTATGGACTTGTTAGGCAGGGTAATTGATGGTGTTGGTAAACCTCTTGATGGTAAAGGGCCGATCAAAGCGCAAGAAAACTATCAATATGATAGTAAGCCTATTAATCCATTATCGAGACGAGCGATCACTGAGCCACTCGATGTTGGTGTCCGTTCTATTAACAGTTTCTTGACTGTTGGAGTCGGCCAACGTATGGGCTTGTTTGCGGGTTCAGGTGTCGGTAAGAGTGTACTCTTAGGTATGATGACACGAGGCACCAATGCGGATGTGATTGTGGTTGGATTAATCGGTGAACGTGGTCGAGAAGTCAAAGAGTTTATTGAAGAAATTCTTGGTGAAGAAGGTAGAGCACGCTCTGTTGTCGTGGCTGCTCCTGCGGATAATTCAGCACTCATGCGACTTAAAGGTTGTGAAACCGCGGTGCAAATTAGTGAGTATTTTCGTGACCAAGGTTTAAAGGTTTTACTCTTAATTGACTCAATTACTCGCTATGCCCAGGCGCAGCGAGAAATTGCACTGGCAGTAGGTGAACCGCCGGCAACTAAAGGTTATCCACCATCGGTGTTTTCTAAATTACCTCAGCTTGTTGAACGGGCGGGTAATGGTGGTGACGGGCAAGGTTCAATCAGTGCTTTTTTTACGGTGTTAACTGAAGGCGATGATCTACAAGACCCTATTGCCGATGCAGCACGTGCTATTTTAGATGGTCATATTGTGTTATCGCGTAAATTAGCCGATGCGGGGCATTACCCTGCGGTTGATATTGAAGGTTCAATTAGCCGTGTTATGCCAATGGTGACCAGTGAAGAACATCAACAACTTGCTCGACAATTACGTCAAGTTTATGCCTTATATCAAGAGAATAAAGATCTAATATCTATTGGCGCCTATAGCAGGGGGACAGATCCCAGAATTGACCAAGCGATTGACTTACAGCCTGTTATACAGTTTTTCTTGCAGCAAAGAATGCTAGAAGTTATCCCATATGATCAAAGTTTAACGCAGCTGCAAGAAGTTTTAGCGGCGGCGCAAGCTCATGCCCAGAAAAACCAGTAAGCCACTTAACGCATAAACGGTAAGCTAATGAAGCAGTTAAATACTTTATATAAATTTGAACTTGATAAAGAGCAAAAGGCCTCACAAGCCTTACAAGCGGCAGAGCTCGATTACCAACAAAATAAAGAACGCTTGAAAAGCGTTAGTGATTATCGCTTGGAATATATGAAACGACTTAATCAGCGCTCAATAGAAGGTATAGATAGTGCGACCTATAGCCACTTTCATGCTTTTATTGCCAAACTTGATAACGCAGCCCAACAAGTTAAGGTTGCTGTTCACCAAGCCAAAGCCTTGGTTGCAACTCGTAAAAAACAATGGCTAGAACAAAGAAGAAAAATACAAGCAGTAGAGCTATTGCGCGATAGAAAGCTAGCAGAGTTCAAGCTAGCGGCGAACAAGCAAGAACAAAAAATGTTTGATGAAATAGCAACTCAACAATTTGTTCGGCGTCAACGGTAGGTATTATTAATACGGCTATTAATAGTAACAATGATAAAGCGCATAACTTATTCTGTTGTTTTTGGAATAATACTTGCTTAATGTAAGGTATTATCTAAAACATTAGTCCGCGGCTTTTCAGTCACAGTTAAAAAAGGTTTGTTATGTCTCAAGTAAATTTATTGTCTGTTGATGTTTCACAAAACTCTGATATTAAAGGCAGTAATGGTAATTCATCAATAAAAAATCAAGCTAAAGGCGGTACTTTTTCTGATGAAATGGCACAATATTATCCGAAAAAAAATACAACTGAACAGGATGGTGAAATTAAACGTGACGGCAAGCTTGTGTCTAAAACGGCAATTGAGCAGACTAAAGCAGATGATGAATTTAGTGATGACCAACATACTTTACCTGTGCCAGTAGCGCCAAATGACGAAACGTTAAATACTAAAGTTATTGCTAACGATGAGCAATATACTTTGCCGGTACCCGTAACGCCAGAAACTGAGGGGTTAAATAACAAAGTTATTACCAACGATGACCAATATACTTTGCCGGCTCCTGTAATGCCCATAGACGTCGAAAATAAAGCGATTGCCCAAGGTGATACAGGCTCTATTGATAAAGTCAGGGCAAAAGCTAATCAGCAAGA